>Ga0222654_1000115_pt1 | contig 71360 bp, 114 predicted proteins | sample AntAcemetagen421_FD_179805 | JGI IMG/M metagenome (GOLD analysis project Ga0222654, IMG submission 179805) | Saline water microbial communities from Ace Lake, Antarctica - #421 | ecosystem: Environmental > Aquatic > Non-marine Saline and Alkaline > Saline | place: Antarctica: Ace Lake...
GGGGAGACGGGATATATAATGATATTGCTGTAACTGCATCAACTGTAAATACATTAGCATTAGAGGCAGCAGCATCAGCTCTAGAAGCTTTAAATTCAGCATCAGAGGCAAGTACCTCAGAATCTAATGCTTCGACTTCTGCTGGCGTGGCAACAACTCAGGCTGGATTGGCTGAAAACTCCAAAGATGAAATAATAGCATCATTGGACTTGGTTCCCGGAAAAAATAAATTTGATAAATCAACAATAAGGGTAGGGAAATACTACTCCCCTAGTAATAATGACATAAGAACGTCTTCCTCTTATAGATGCTCAGATTTTATTCCCGTCACACCGGGGCAAAATGTTTCTGTACAAGGCGCACAAACAGGTATGAATATTGGATGGTTAAGTTCTGATAGTGATGGATCTGGAATAGGGACTAATTCAGGTTCAGGCACATCATCAGGTATCACCTTTACGGCTCCTTCTGGGGCTAATTACTTAGTGTTGAATATTACAAATGAAGGGCAGGATGTAACTACCTATGACGATACTATTCAAATAGAATTTAGTGCTTCAGTTACCGTATATGAGCCTTATGAACTCTTAGTGCCACAACACAAAGTTAGTTTATTAGTAACAGATTTAGCCGAAAAGGTTAGAGGTACATATTTATTTGATTCAAAGTCAAAAAACCTTATTGATCCGGAAAAAATAAATTACATAAAAAGGTATAGCGAAGCTGCTAGGCGATTAGTTAACGATACTATAGGTATTGCTGCTAGTGATTATATCCCGATAGTAGAAGGTAAGATTTACACCATTAGCGGCCTTGGTACTTATGGGATATCAGACATTCAGGGTGGGTTTTTTGACTCTTATGGAGCTATCGTTTCAATAATGAATATAGAAGAGAAAAGCTTTTCTGGAACCTCTACATCATTTCAGATACCTATAGATCTTGGTATTACGCATTTAGTTATTTCTCTAAAAAAATTAGGATTAAATTCAGGGGCGACTTCTTTAGATGGAAATGTTCAATTAGAGCTTGGTAATTCAGCTACCACATATACACCTTATGAGTTAAAAGATGAAATTAAACCTGCATTAATTAATTTTCCAGAAACCTCAATTGACGCTGAATTATGGTATAAATATACAGAGGGCGAAGCATTCAGGTCTAATATTCTAAAAACCAAGTCTCCTATTTTCTGGAAAAACTGGTTAAAAAGAGATAAGGATCTAATGGTAGTGAATACAGGCACATCGTTAACGGCAAGGACAACCGAGCATTGCACATTAAAGGAGGACGCCGACCATAGACCTCCATTATTCCAAAGTAATAATATGGCATCAATTCTTTGGGATAAAATGAAATGGGATAGCCAGACTTATAGAAGATATGATTTTGCCAGTTTTTTCACGGAATTAAAAACAGGGTTTACCACAGCAAGTAACGTTGCTCAGTGGGATGATGGCACATATAGAAAGGGGTTAACTAGGTATACCGATATTGCTGAATTAGGAAATTTTATTTCCTTCGATATACCTATTAATGCATTTCAATTTAATTACATATTTAGGACAGATAGTTTAGGATCAACACAAGTTCGAGTTAAAATAACAGAGGGGAATGAACAAGTTGAAGTTCTTGATCCATCAGATGATACATGGAAAGAAGCTAATAACTTTGATTTCTCCATGAGAGAATCAGCACCTGTTTCAAGGGTTGTTTCAGTCCCTCAGCCTTCTAGTGGCACCTTTGTAAATAGAACAATTCCTTCCAAGGGAAATACAACATATCAAAAAAGGCTTAAATTGAGATGCAAAAGCGGGTCTATTGATAGTAGGACAACATCTAAAACAATCACCCTAGAAAAAATAACATCTGGAAGGTTTTTATATTGGGGCGTAGAATATAGCTCCCGTGAATTCATGATTACATACGTTAATGCCGCTAGAGGTAGTCACAACACACAAGCCGATGCAACTAATGGACTTCCTAAATTTGCGGATAACGAAGTTTGGGGTTTTAAGCCTGACTTAATGTTTTTTGAACTCCCTATTCACAACGATGGGGCATCAGGAGCGGGAGCCTACACCGCTGGCTATTGGGGGAGGTTAACAAATAATTATATTTTCAACGCTTCTTATGAATTATCATTTATAACTAGAAGTGAATTTCTTAATTCATACGTGCCTGAAATGATTACTTTTACAAGTTCCATCTCTTGGAATTTTAACGGGATAAACGAAGATGGAACTCTGAAAATAGGAGAGCAAACAGGAGGTAAAATGATGACTGCGCTGGATAAATACAATGAGGCAGTACAATGGTTAGAAGAAAACCATGACGCAGATATTGGCGTAATAAATTCGGTAAAGAGGTGGGTAGATGCTGGATTTGCCATTTTTGGAGATCTGAAAACAGCGACTTTAGGCTCAGGAACAGGGGGTAGCACATTTACTAATGAAGGCTCACACTGGAATGATACAGGTAGTAAAATTATAGCAAAAACACTCACTGGCTTATTTGAATTTGATTAAATGGAAAACTTAGAAACTCTAAAATGAAACAAGCAACAGTAAAATAAACCTGTCATATACCACTAAAAAAATGTAATTTGTAAAGTTATGAGTTCTTCAAGTCAATTATCTTTTGAGATTAAGAAAATATCGGACAAACAAAGCTGTTCGGAAGAAGAATCATATATATACTCTCCAAATGCCTTTACGGCAGATGAAGGGATAAATGGTTATCCTTACATTGATCAAGTAATTTATAGAGAGTGGACTAATGCTATAACTTTTAAGAACACTTCAACGGTATTTCAAAGAGTAGATGGAGAGATAAAGTGGTTTAAGAGTAAGGTAAATAACAACCTAAACAACCCCATATTCATTGAAGGGGTAATTAACGATGACTTTTGGGAGCCTGTCAATAACAACTCCGGAACAAATGTATTTGTTAAAGAATTTGTTTATGGAGGTGGTGCGCAATCATTCACATTAGATGAATCCGTACTAAGTGTTTTAATAGTTACCTTAAACGGGAACGTATTAAAAAAGATTGACTTTTCTGTAACAGGAACTGATTTAACTATTTTACCTCCAAATGAGATATCTGTAGGGTCAGAGATAACGGTTGTAGGGATTTACGGAACAGTGGTCGTAACGCCATCTGAAAATGAAGAAAGCTTATTTACTTGGAATACAGGCGATAGTTATACATTTGATGCATCATTTAACATACTCGAAGTAAAGCATTTATTTGTTCAAGGAATAGACTACATAGAGAGTGAGCAATTTAACATTATAGCTGCATCAAACCAATTTGAAGTTATAAATACCATATTAGAAGATGGTGATAAGTTAAGATTGGTTTACATAAAAAACGTATAACATGGCTATTTCACAAGAGGAACATAGATTATCAGAAGGAAGCTTAAAGAAGGTAGCTTCTTTTAAGGGTATTTTCGCAACTAAGACAGCCCTTGATGCTATAGATGGTGGTGATGATCCTATCAATTTACCCCTAGCTATAGCAGGATCTACATTGTATGTTTGGGATTTTGATGCCCAAATCTGGGATGAAGTAAGCGGTGGAGGAAATATTATTCCTGATGGAGTTATACAAATAGGGGAGTCCTCATTTTTAGCAAACAATTTAACGGTTGACGGTTCTACTACCTCATGGATGTGGAAAATAGGTGCTACTTATGAAAATATCACTTCCGAAGTTTTCGCAATAACACCACCGGGTTCTGGAACATTTAGATTTGATACTATAGTTGGGAATAACTCAGGAAATTACCAATTAGTAACCGGAACTGCAAATTCAACAGAGGCTAGTGCTATAATTCCTAATGACCCTGCTAATACAATAGGATTGGTATACATTCTATCAAATGATACAGGTATTCAGAGTGTAGTTGATTTTGCAGAATCATCTTTTGTGGAATTTAATACCAATTCTCAGGGACTAACTCCTCTTCAACGTGCAAATGCAAGAAATAACATTCAAGCATTGAGTAAAGATACTAATGATGAAAGAACTGGAACTTTAACTCAAAATGGTTTTTTTGATTTGCTAGGATCATTTCGTCAAGTAGGAAACTCACATCATGTTACTTTCAACAACGATACTCACTCTCAGACAGCATTTTCTATAAAAAACAATAGAGCTACAGATCCGGGAGGTATTTTCATGACCCAGCGAGGCTCTATGATAATCAGGGCAAAAGGAGACTCATTAACAGACTATTATATAATTAGATACCAAGGATCAGACGCAGTACAAAGAGTTGAAATTAATAACAATGGTATTTTCGCAGAACAAAGGAGCGCAGCAGAAAAATACCTAACCAGAAAAGACGAATTATACCTTACCTACCCTACGACAATAGGTGGCACCGGAAAGCTAAACAACGTTGCTTTGCCCGACGGTATAGGGCAAATTGTCTTTGGGGCAGATGTTACTGAGGTTTCTGGAATAAACGCAAATACAGACGGAAAGGAAACAACGATATGGACTGAAAACGAATCAGGACTAATATTGACGGGTCAAGATACTGATTCATTAGCCGACAACAGGTTTTTAAGGGAAGTAACCGTCCTTTACCGTAGGCCAGCTAAAATTCATTTTGAAATAACAGGATCATTAAATAGGTGGGTTCAGATTAGCGGTGCAGATGTTCAAGACTTTAATCCAGATCAATTTGAAATAAACGATTCAAGTGGAGAGTTTCAGGTATTATTAGATTCAGATCCAACAGAGGACTCTTTACGATTTATCAACTCAGGTGACTTATACACATATCTTCTTAGTTTTACTTCTTACAACGCTTTAGCACCGGGCTACAATACTACATTAACCCAAACCACAGATACCAGAAACGGGAGCTTTCGTAAGGTATTAGGTAGAAATGGTTACTTCTATGCTATATATAGCGCAGGGGCAACGGATAGGTTTTTCATATCTAAGGACGGATTAGTCTTCGTTACAGCAGGAACAACAGGTACGCTAGATTTTTCAGATTTTGATATTTCTGATACTGGTACAATAATATTAGTTGCCCGTGATGGTGGGACGGGCAATATTAGGAGGTCTATAGATGGGGGAATGACATTTTCAACTATTACCTCACCGGGTTCTTACGAACTGACAAGCGTTATATCCATAGGGGCTGGAAAATGGGCTTCATGTGCAAGGACAGGAGAAGTTATTTATTCTTCAGACGATGGAGCTACATGGGTAGCAGGCACCGTAACAGCACCAGCAGCAGGGTCTTATTCCTTTCAAGGTATAGGGTTTTCCAATGGTGATACCTATATATTTGCAGATGATGAAGAGGATAGATTTCAGATTTCTACTGATTTCGGAGCGATATATACGGCAAAAAACATACCTTTCACTAAAGAGTGGAGAAGATCTGTCTATTTTCTTGGAAACATAGTAGTATTTAGAGGCGGTTCGTACACTAGTGGATACATAGCGATATCTTCGGATAGAGGTGACACATGGGTGGAGAAATTAGTACCTACAGATAGCGCACAAGAACTTTCAGGAATAAATATAATAGGTAAATGGCTATACTTGTACGGGAGCGATGGGTATGTGATACGAACAGATGATTTGGATACTTATGAAGTAATTACTTCGGTAACGACTAATAAAATAAGTGGGATGGCGACAACTAATATTAACGGATACCCTGTAATTATGGCCGTTACAGACACGGGAACAAACGATAGAATTTTCAGCACTGCATTATGATAGTAAAAATACTTTTCCAAATATTAATATCCAGAATCAAAGAAATATTTAGCAAAAAATAGTTATGCCTAATAAACACCCTCTTTCATATTCACCACAAAAATTCATTGTCCCGTCTGATGCAGTTTCTGGTGATCAAATAGGTGAGGTTGGTTTTGCTTATACTTTTGTAAAATTCTGGAATCACTACCAAGGTACATCTTTGGTAGAGAGTGATTTCAGGTTCTTGAAATTTTCAGGGCCGTCTAATTTTCTGGTTGATTCATTAACCGGAATGATTAGCATTAATAACATGACAGGGATAACCGCAGATACCTCTATATCTGTTAGAGTATCTATTGCAGATCGGATATTTGATGTTACGTGTGATATTGTATATGCAGATGATTGTATCTACTTCGACCCTGATTTTGCAGGAACGAGTACAGGGTCGAGATCAGCCCCATACCTGAAAATTAATGGGTCTGGGTTAACCCCAACGGCTGGTAAAAGTTATTTTTGGAGGAGAGGAAAAACATTTTCCCGTGAATGGGCTGTAATTGTTAACCCAAAAATAGATGGTGAATACCCTGATTGGATTACCTTCGATGCTTGGGGATCTGGGGATAGGCCAATTATTGACGGAACTGATCAGCAGGACGGGGGTACATTGCGGAGATTTGTTGACTTTGGCGGGGGATCTTTCAATAATGATGATACGGCCTTGGAAGGTAACAAATTCAGGATTGCTAATTTTAGCACCAGACACGACAAATCTGATGATTTTTATCCATTTTTAATTAAAGGACTTGGTAATTATGCCGAGTACCGTAGAATTGATATGGAGGAAACTACCTTCAGCGAAGGTTTTATGTATTTTGCTGTAAAAAATGATCTTCCTTATGAAAACAGATATTTTTATCTTGACAGCATAAAAACTCTAAACAGTGAGGAAAGATCAATAAAAATAGAGGCTGGTGGAGTAATAGGTAAGAATTTCCGTTGCAGGAATATTGGAGCAACATTAACTGAACATCCGGCACCGGGGTCAGCTAATCACCCTTATGTTGATCTGATGTTTATTGATGCTTGGGGAGACAACATTTCTTCGAGTAACCTAGGGCTTCAAATAAGATCAAGTAACGTTACTTATGAGTGGTGCTGGTTGAAAGACTTTGGCAACGCATTAGTCGCATATATACATATCGCAAATGATGGCAGGGGAGGGGTATATGAGGTTAAAGAAGGCGGTTTCAGGAACATAGTAATTGAAGGATCTAAAGAGGCAGCTTCCTATTTTGGTAGGCAGGGAGGAACCACGGATGTTGCCACGGGAATTTATTTCGACAGGATAAATGTACTTTCAGGTAAGGGGTTTCAGGTAAACCAAGGGGCAGTTAATACGCTTTTCAAATACTGCCAAGCACGGGATACGGATGCCGACGGCTTTCGAGTTTTTGAAGGGACTGGTTCAGGGACAAAGTTACACAACTGTACCGCTTTTGACAACGCATCAAACGATATTGAATTGTCCCGTACAGGGGTTGAAATCACAAATACAAATTACGGAACTCTATCAGGTACCGCAGTTGAGACTACCAATTCAAACTCAGAAGATCCACTTGTTTTAGATGGTGCTGGTACCGATTTGGGGTACTTGTACGATTTAGTTGGAGGTGATGTTGCGAACCCTCCTTCAATCGGTGTTTACGAATTTTCAGCAGTAACAGTAATCTACTCCGTTTCAGTAACAGCATCAAATGGAAATGTTTCCGGTGCAGGTGACTATAACGAAAATGAGGAAGTTACAGTTACATTGATAGCGGTTGCTAACTCAGGGTATGTTTTTTCTCATTGGGAAGAAGCCGGGAACCCAGACGTAACAACCAACCCTCTTGTTTTTGCAATTACAGAAGACAGAACATTCATTGCTGTATTTATATCTATTCCATTATCCCCATCTGGAAAATGGAGGTATAAATTGCTTGTTCCAGCATCAAGGTAAAAGTCTATGATTTAATTAGTATATTTACAGTACAAAATCAATGTAAGGGATAAATTAATATTTACAGTGGGAGATCTTGTTTTGTTAGAGTATCAAAATTTAATAAATCCAGAAAGTATATCTATAATTAGCATACTTCTTTCTGTTATATATTTTCTAGTAAAAGAAAGGGATGCCGCAAAGGTAGATTTAAAAATAAGAATTGATGATATTACAGATCATTACGAAGGTGATAATGCAGCCATACAGAAAAGGGTTGACGATTATGTGTTAGAAATAGCAAAACTTCATGAAGACAAATATAAGGTAACACGTGAGATTATACCTTTATTAATTAAACTAATAGATAAATTAAACGAAGATGATAAATCTTAGTATTGAAAGTAATATTATTATGGATAGGGTTGAAAAAAACCTACTGGAAGCTGTTATAGATATATTAGTTGGTAAAATAAAAAACTATCCATTTAAAAAACTAACTAAAAATAAAAATAGCCCTATAATTATTCCATTTGCGGAGATAGAAAACAGTTTTATAATCTTTTACCCACCAAACTCAGACCATTATGTAGAAAAATGGGACGGGAAGAGTAAGTCCTGCCGGATACTATCTGGTACGATCTATGAGTCTATAAATAAAATGGTATATGAGGAGGGTGACGAAATAGATTTATTGCCCGGGAAAAAATATGATCCATACACGTTAACTGAGATGTGTATTGCATTTGTAAAAATATCATGATGTTACTAGAGGACGCACATAACTTAATCAGAAAGACAATAAGAAAATCACAAGGGTCTTATGTATCACCTGAAGATATTGACTTAAACCTAAATAGGTCACTCAATGATTATGTCAATTTTTTATTAAGACCAAATGGGAATACGAATAACCAGCCATTGACAAGATACATTTCAGAACAGCCATACACCTCTTCTTCAACTAATAGGTTTCCTTTGCCTGATAACTTTTTAAAAGAGATAAATATTTACTCTTCGGCAGACGGGACTACTTATGAAGGGGATATTCTTAAAGAACAAGAGTTTACTGACAGAAAAAATAGTTATATTACACCAGCAGACACGGTACATCCAATTGCTAGATTACTAGGTACTACTGAAACCGCATTAAATGGAGTAATAGAAATACTCCCATCTCAGGGAAACTTTGTATTAAGCTATTATAGAACCATTATTAATTGCGTTTATGCTTATGATTCCCCTGATAACAGATCAATAGTGTTTAATGAGGATGATTCAGTTGATATTGATTGCAATAGTGGAGTACTTAGTGAGATAGTGTCAAGAGCATTAACGTATTTTGGGATATCTTTAGAAGCTCAAAATTTACTTTCAGAAGAAGTTGTAAAAAATGGTAACTCTTAACATACTAACAGAGCAAATAAACAGACTCTATTCAAGGTACTTGGATAAAGATAATAGAAAACTTGACAACAGGGAGGTAAAACTTCATGCTTCTCAGGTTATTAATACTTTATTCAAAATTGAGGCAGTTAATAAATTTGATCCTGAAAATGCTATTGGAACATACGACTTTGACCGTCAAGAAGATATAGAGACATTCTATGTTCAATTGACAGTATCACCAATATTATTACCAAAAAATCAGGGCGTTCATAGAGTATATAAAAAGGGATGTCCTTGGGAACCGTACGTCCCAATTAGGAGTGGAGACTTTGATATCATTCAAGGAACGGCAACTGAGTATATCGAAGGACATGTAGGGTATTATATGGATGGAATGAAAATTAGATTCACTAAGCAAGTACCTGAACAAATTAGTGTAAAACTAATTGTTAATGATCCTAGTAAAATAGGTGACGATGAACCATTACCTGTTCCTAGAGATATGGAATCAAGAGTAATTGAAGGGGTATTCCAATTACTAGGGATGGGAAAAATATCACAAGCTGAATTAAATTCTAAAAACGAGAGGGTAATAAGTAATGAGCGAGAGAGATAAAATAATTGATAATCTGCTATTGAATGGTCACTTGAGTTTATCTGAGGCAGATTTACTTGATGATTCCGGTTCTTATTTCTTTACGATAATATCAGATAAATTGCCTAAATATCACTACACAATATCATGACAGATATAGGATCAAGCACCAATAACTTACTAACAGTAGACTCATTAATTAGAACATACATTCATGAGAGAGGAATGGTATGGCATGATTATTTGAGGGTATTATCAGTAGCATTGTCTGGTGTTCGTGACCTATCAAAAGACATTAACATTGGTTCCAATTACAAAGCTAAAGAAATTGATGTTGATGATTCAAATGCAGCATATCTCCCAACAGATTGTATCAAAGTGAATAAAGTCTGTATAGAAGCAGGAGATAAGATCCTACCAATGGCAAATATTAACAATATGAACCCATTACAGAAGTTTGTAAATGGTGAACCAGTTAAAAGGGGTGTCAGAGAAAGGCTTTTTTACCAAGATTTTAACTACTACTTTAACTCAAACTTAACAAATAGGGCAGAGAACTTAGGCAGAGAATTTGGTACACCATCAAGCCAGCCTTACGGGTATCAGATTTTTGGGAATAGGATTCAATTAGACTCAAGACTAAACCTTAGTTGTATACTAGTTATTTACAACACGACAGGAACCAATATATCTGACATTAATATGATCCACCCTTGGGCTGAAGAACCTTTAAAGTTGTGGATTGACTGGAAATTCCCTGATATTAATAGAGGTATTTACGAGAAAAGGACAGGAAGAAAAGATTATTATGACTCTAAGGCTGCTTTATATGGAGCAATTCACGGGCTTAGTTACGAGGATTACATGAAAATAGTAAGAGACAACAATGTTCTTACGTATAAATTATGAGAAAAGTATTTTCAGGACAGCTAAATGTAGACTCACACCCTAAATTTCTACCGGAAGGGGATTATACTGGTGCGAAAAACATATTTATTAACACCTCAAAAGGGGGTAATAGCGGTCTTGTGCGAAAATATCCGGGATTTGATAGAATCGGAGAGATTCAAGAACAAATAACGGTAGGAACGGTAGAGGATAAAGCCAACAGTAAAGTTTACTATTTTAACAGAGACGTAGTAGATCAAATTTGGGTTTACGATTTGATTTCAGATGAAAAAAGTCTGCTATTAGAGCATGATTTTAAATTTGGCGATTGGGTTAATGGCGGTGTAATTGCCAATCTCCTTTATTTTACCGATAATAAGAATGAGATTCGGGCAATTGACACAAATAGGACATACACTTCTATTATTGAGCAAGACATTACCTTAATTAAACCTGCCCCTTCTTTCTCATTAATAGCAACAGAAGTAAAGGAGCCTATAGACTACTCAAATCTTTCAGGTAAGGGGTATTACTTCTCATACAGATACATTTACCTAAATAATCAAACAAGCGTAATAGCCCCATATTCTAAGGCTGTATACTGCCCTAAAGAATCACCCTACATTACAAGTATAGATTTAATAAAAGACACTAGAGAAATAACCCCTTTTTACGTTCAGAAAGTAGAGATTTTAGCGAGAAGTAATGAGGAACTGACATGGAGAGTATTTAGATCAGTCACTAAAGAAAGTTTTGGATCAGACACCTATTCATTTAATGGGTTAAAGGGTAGGGGAATAAGCGATAGGGAATCAGGTAAGCCATTTGAGAATATACCACATAGAGCAAAATCACTTACAGTAGCCCAAGACAGGGTTTTTGTAGCGCACAATACAGAGGGGTATGACCAGTACGAAGTTCCAAATTTAAAGGTTACTTCAAGCATTGAAGATGTCACCCCTGATCCTGAATTTCTTCAAGTATGGAAATGGAAAGGAGATATTTCATCACAAGAAGGAACAGAAGGTTTTCCTATTCTATTTAGAACTGTTACCTATAAGTATTATGTTAAAAGAGGTCTTTACTACTATTTTCTTACTAACGGAGATATAACTGAATATGTAAATGGGGTAGTAGATAGCTTTACGCCCACAAACTACACTGGCAACGAAACAGATTTAAACGCAAATCAAGTTGACTCATTAACTATACATGATTTAGCTTATTTAAACTATACAGATGAAGAAAACTATGATATCGGTGATATTGACCGTGCTGTTCCAGAACACTTCTTATTATTAACGTTAAGCTATATATTCTCGGTTGGAGAAAGAAAATTTAAAGTAAGGTCACAATATCAAATAGGTATTGTATTCTACGATAAATATTTGAGAAATCAGGGAGTATATACTAACCAAAACTGTATTAAAACAATTACTGATGATTTCAGGAATAGTGAGATACAATATCTTAGATGGGAAGTAGGGGAAAGTGACCCGATTCCTGAATGGGCTGAAACTTTTCAAATTGTAAGAACTGATAACCTTTCTGTAATTAATTTCTTACAGGGAAGAACATCTGATGCTTATTGGATTTATAAAGAAAGCTCAGTAGAAAAATACTCAAGACTTTACTTGCCGGAAGCAGAATTTATAGAGATTGACATATCTGGAAGTATAAAGTCAGGTCTTAGGTATAATTTTACTGATGGAGATTTAATAGATATTGAGACTCCTGAAGGTATATTGACTTTCAATATCTTGTCTTCTGTTGGTTCAAAGGTAAGAATTGAAGCCATAAACAACGTATACTTTCAAGGAGGCATGGAGCCATACCCTAAAAGACTGTATTACCAAATTTATAGGAGAAGAACAGAACAACCATCGGCAATAGTAAACGGACAAGAGGTAAGTGGAAACATCTTCTACGAGGTATCGGAAGAATTTAAAATACTTAATCCATTCACACCGGATAGGGCATTTGAAATTACATCTGGATTTTTAGATGGAGATGTAACTGTAATAGAAACAGAAACATACGATTATCCAGATGATAGAGAAGTAGTATCAGGAGAATTTTCTTCGAATGAACTAGATCCGGAACCAATAACAATAGCAATTGAAGCAACTAATATAGATAATTCAGAATGGATAAAGGACTTAGGAAGACCGAATATTGTATTAGGAATAGGAGAAGTAGAAAAAAAGAACTTCATAAGGTTTTCAAACAAATTTATTCAAGGGACAAACATCAACGGAACATCAAGCTTCGATTATGGAGACGAAAGTCAAGTACCTATTGAGAATGGGCCAATAAGTATTATAAAACAGATATCTAAAGCAAGTGGTGAAGGAGAAATACTTTTAGCCGTATGTGAACAGGAAGCGTTATCTATATATGTGAATGAAAGGATAATATTTGATAATACAGGCTTAGAGGTATTAGGGCAATCATCTGATGTAATCGGTACAATTAATTCACTTAAAGGTGGGTATGGAACTAAACACCCTTGGACTTTCCAGACACACAGAGGTAGAGCATGGTGGTGGGATCAGAATTCAAAGAAAGTAGCTAGATATGATGCTAACGGGGTAAGGCCAATAAGTGATATAGGTAATAAGTCTTTCTTTTTTACTCAGAACAATCCTTTGACTTGCTATGATCCTTGGCATGACATGTTATTTGTTGGTTTTACTAATAATTCTTTAGGATTCAATGAAGAGTCTAATCAATGGAGAGGAAGTTATGAATTTGTGCCGGAATCATCTGCTATCATTGATGAATACATGATTACATTTAATCAGGGAACACCTTATAAATCTAACAGCGATAACTTTGCCTATTATGAAGCAAGTTATGATGCTCAGATATCTTTTCCTGCCGTATATCCTTCAAAGACAATTCTTAACAACATTTCATTATACATGCCTGAAACCACGTATGAATGGGAATTTAGTAAGCAAAAGATAAGAGAAGATTTATTCGTTACAATAACGAATGCAGAAGGGCAAATGACTACTTTAGAGAAAGAAGACTTCGATGTTTTCGAGTCAGTAGCGTACGCCCACATCATGAGAGATCAAAACTCAGAGGGTGGTTTATTAAATGGTTATGAAATACGGTCTGATATTCATAACTTTATGGTAGTTTTTAAGACAGGAATTGAGTATATTAATATCAACGAAACACTTAGCCTAGGACAGAAATGAAATATTTAATCTTAATTGCGTACATAGTCTTTTTTGGGGTACTTCCAGAACTTATTGGATACGACTATCATATAGCCTTCGTTGGAAGCCTTATTTCCGCTATCGGATCAAGTAAAGACGCTAAAAGACTTCAAGGCAGGGCAGACTCTATTAATGCAGTTCGGCCAGATTACGACATACCGCCCGAGGTTAGGACGTATCTTGAAAATGCTCAAAACATGGCTCAAGGAGATTCACCGGGATACTCAAGATCAATAGATCAAGCTTATGGAACCACGGCAAATACGGTAGACACATCAAGAAGCATTGGGTCAGGATCAGCTATGCTACAGGCAATTGCTCAAGGTGGTGTCAATCAGAATAGAAATTTTAACGACATAAATGCTCAGAACCAACAATTTAAACAAAATCAATTTGGTTCTTTTCAGGAAGCACTTATGAAAATGTCTGGTTATAAAGATCAGCAGTTTGACGCAAATGAAATGCAACCGTATCTACAGAAAGAATCTGACAAGAGGCAGTTTGAAGCGGCTGCAATGAGTCAAAAACAAGCATCAAGGGATTCATGGGCAGCATTTGGTGATGGTGTTGTAAATATCGGAATGGCCGCTTTAGGCGCACCAACGGGAGCAGGTGGTATATCTACTTTTGCTAAGCTATTTCAAGGTAAAGGGGGAGGTACTTCAAATGTAGCAACCACTCCCCAAAAACCTGTATTTAACACAGTACCAAACAGACCATTAGTATAATGGCTATATCAAATAAGATTTTTGACGCACCTGTAGGAGAAACCTATGACCCATCTTCCCAGATACGAGAAAACCTCTCTGGACTTGGAAAGAGTGTTTCAGGTGTAATTACGAATGAGTCTAATAGGCTACAGAAAGAGCAATCCAATTTTGCTGAAATGTATGCTAATCTTGGAGAGATAGATGCGGAACTTCAAGAAAGTTATGCAGGTATTAATCAAGAGATGCTTACATCCGCAACCGATTGGTTAAAAGAGCAGTATAAAGCAGGAGTAAACTCTAACGATCCTGAATTTATCCAAGGATTTTCAAAAAGAATCAGTAGTCTAAAAGCAGGAATGGGGAATGCTGATAGAAAAAGAGAAGGCGTAACAAATGCGGCTGAATACATAAAGAATGATAATAGTATATCTGATAAAACAGGAGCGTTAAGTTATGTATATAATTTATCCAACAACCCTGACTATTTAATAAGTAAAAACGATATAAGTTTATTCAATGAGGTAAAAGATAAATTTAGAGTGCCAAAGCTGGTATCTGATGATTTTTTAAGCACAATACCTAGTGATGGAACAGAAGAGTCTACATTTATAGGAAGAAATGGCGACTTAATGAAGCGTACAATTACCTATAATAGGTTTATACCTAGAGATAATCCTTTACTACCTGATGGGTCGCCAAATGTACAGGTATCACTAGGTGATGCTAAAGAATTAATGGAGGGTAAATTTGGCCAAGGGATACTTGATTTAGCCTCAAAAACACGTAAGGATAGATACCCAAACTTACCTGTAGATGTAGGGTATCAAAAATCTATGACAGACCTTATAAAGCTATCCGCTGGTAATAATGTTCAAACAACAGTATTAAAAAGCAAAAATCAATTAGATAGAGAAGAAAAATCTCAAAATCAGAATCAACAAAGGATTAATATAGCAGCAGAAAGCGTAAGATCAAGAGAGAAAAGATTATCCAATAGTGGAGTTGATCCACAAGAAGAGGAAAAAAGATTCGAGAAGTTTAAGGCAGATTATGATTCCGGTAAAGGGATAATATTAGCAGACTATGTAAAGGTTGGTGGTGATATTAAAGAAATGGAGTGGTCTAAAAACCCAAATAAAGAAGCATTGTCTAGTTTTGAAAACTGGAAAAAATTAAGTACTGAAGATAAAAACAATATCATCGAAACATACAACGTAAGTGAAGGCGGAATACCTAAAACTGATTCCTATTTATTTGGATTAATAGGCAACAATAAAGACCTTAATTCAAAGAAAACATACGATTTAGTAAAATCTATAACAGATACTTATGATATTCCTGAAATAAACGGAATAACTTTTAAAGTTAAGAATGGTTCAGGATCGAACTTAGAATGGCCTACTGAGAAAATAAAGATAGAAAGCGAAGACGACCTTAAAGCAGCATTCAAACAACTTGAAAATACTAGGGTATCAGGACAATCTACAACACCTATAGCAGAAGTTCCTGAAGGAGAAACAGTGAGTAATAAACAACCTATAAAAGCATCTGATAGGGTAAACAAATTACCATAAAATAAATGGAAGAACAAGATCAATTAATAGTTGACATGTACAAGAAATATGCTGATAAAGATATTTCTCAATCTGATATTTCTACTGTAAAAGAACTTTATGGTGATGATTTTGACTCAATGATTAATGATATATACACAAAATATAAAGGTGAGTCATTAAAGTCGGATGATATTAAAAAAATAAGAGGGTTATATAATTTGTCAGACAATAGCAACCAACCTCAAACGGATATTAAAGAACCGGATGTTATTGCACCTGAACCAATAAACCCTGAGAGTCAAGTAACAAACCCATTCCTTTCAGGAGAAGTAAGTCAGCAAGCACAACCTAGAGTAGAAGAACAGCCATTATACGACTACCAAGGAGAGCAGATTGACCGTAATCAGGCAATGGATGTTATCTCAAATGCAAGTGACGTAGATCAATTAAGTGGGCTAAACGTAACTAATGATCCTGAAATATTGGATGGAATGAAACGTAGGCTTGCTGAATTCAATGGTGAGACTACAGAGATAGACCCAACAGGTACAATAGATCCGACAAAACCAGAAAAAGGATTTTGGGAAAACTGGACGGATGCTATCTATGCTGAGACACCAGCGATGATTGGTAATATTTCAAAAGGAATCTCTGAAATAGTTGAGGTTGGCGCAACAGCCCCATCAAGGGGATTTGGCAGCTTTGAAAATTACGCAAAACTAAAAAGAAATCAAGCAGAGGGTGAAATCGGATCATTAACCCCTAACGTAGATCGTTTTTCCTCAGAGATGACCCAAACAGCAAAAAAAATAAGAGAGGAAAGAGAAGTTGATACGGAATCATGGGGATACCTTGTAGGCTCACTGGTACCGCAAACAGCAGGAATTGCAACGGCAATCGGGGTTGGTGCAGTTAATCCGGTAGCCGGAGCAGCAATAGGTTACGGAAATGCCGCAGCCCTTGGATCAATGGCTATTGGTGCGGCATCAAATGAGTATGATGAATACATATCCGAAACTAACAATAAATTTGACCCTAATGCAAAACTAGGAGCAATGATGCTTTCTTTTGCAGCAGAGACAGGATCAGAGGCTATTCCAGTTGCAAAATTAGTTCCACCAGCACTAAGAGGAAAATTAGCAAAAGTAACATTAGGGAATATAGATAATATTTCCAAAACTGGTAAACAACTCTTGCAGGAATTTGCTAAATCTTCTACCAACAGGGCTAGAATGGTGAAAGAGTTGCTTGAAAGTATTGGGACAGGAATTGTAACAGAAGGGCCAACAGAAGGAGTTGCAGAAGTAGGTAATGAATTTGCTACATGGCTTTATAAAGAGAAAAAAGATAGGTCAACATGGGGTGAATTACTAACTAGGACAGTAACCTCAATAGCAGCAGGCTCTTTAATGGGGGGATTCTTAGGGCCATTGTCTTATGGTGCCAAAAAAGTTTCTAATAATAAAAGAAGAGAAAAGGCAGGGAAAATTGTCCTTGCACAGAATATTAAGAGTGGCGAAACATTAGAGATTACTGGTAATATTAAAGGGAAAACAAAACCAAACGAAGGAGAACTTATTTACCAAGCCATTCGGCCAAATGGAAAACCTATTGAGGTTTCAAAGAGTGAAATAGGTGAAGTTGTGGAAATGCCATTAGATGATTTCAAGGGCATTTTAAAGGGTAAACTAATAGGAGGCCAAGCGCAGGAAGCAAAGATATCCCAAGACATTATCGAACAATCTGACCCAGCACAGGAAGACCCAATTGCACCATTTGACCCTGAAAACCCTATCCAAATAGGGGAGACAATTAACATGGGATCCAGTGAATGGGTAGTTACTGGAGTTGATACCGAAGCCGGAACCGTTCAAATAGAAGGGCAAACAGGTAGTAATAATGGAGTAGTTGAAAGTTTATCATTAGACAATTTTCAGGAATTAAGAAAGCCAAATATTAGTTCTGTAATTTTATCAGACGGGACACAAGAACGTGAATTTATTGAAAACCCTGACGGGACACTTGAATCAGTAGAGGAAGGAATGAGTGAAGCAGAGGCAAATGCTATGGCTACTACCCTATCTGAAAAATACCCGAACTTAGAGTTTTCGCCAACTGACAATACTAATCAGTCAGATCCTTACGCTGAAACTGATTTCACGGTAAACGCAAAGCCTAAAGAAGCTGTCAAGAAAGATGTAATCCCTTCATTAGAAGAGGGGTTAAAGAAAAAAGTAGAGGAATCACCACAAGAACCCACAGTAGATGAACCAAGCATTGATCAACAGCTTGAAGATGTAACCAATGGAGATGTGGTTTCATTTACTTATAAAAATGAATTAGAAGTTCCAGATGTTTTTAAAGATAAAATATCAAGCAAAGGAGATGGATATGTAAGAGTTACAATAGCTAAATCATTAGCAGAATATGAACTTAGTAAAACAAAACCAGCCATTAAACCCACAGATGTACAAGAACAACCAACAGTCCCAGAACCTACAGGAAAGGAACAGCCTGTTAATGAAGATGGTGGACAAGAACCCAGTGTTGAAGCATCTGGTGAAGATGTTCCGGTAGTTGAAGAAAAAATAGACGAACCCTTACAGAAGGGATTAGATGAATTAAGGGCAGAAGAACAAGCAGAACTAAAAGCGTTATTCCCTAATATTAAAGGAAAGATTAACGAAAATACTGTACCTGAAAAAGACAAGGGTAAGTACCAAGAAGTACACGATAGGTATGATAAACTAATTACACCATTAATAAAAGATACCCAACAGAAACCGCCAAATGATCCCGTTAAAGAAGGGAAGCCTGCCCCTATCAAGGAAGACACAGACAAAAGACCTAAAGTGGGCTTCACTCTATTTGGTGAGTTCATGGAAGGTAGACTTAATGAAGATGGTTCTGTAGAATCACCCGAAAGAGGCATGTATTTAGCTGGCATGGTTGATAACATTGTAGAGATCAACGATGAAACTAAATCAGAGGTCAAAATCAGGAAACAAAAAGACAAAGTATCAGGGTTATTAAAAGACCTAAAAGATCAGACTTTCAAAGACAATCAAGGAATAGCATTTGACTTTAAAAAGAAAGCAGAAGAAGATATTCAGTTTTTTAACACTATTAAAAACCTAGTAACGGAATACACTAAACTAAAAGGAATGCAGTTTAGTGAGGCAATAAAGAGAATCGAAGAGGTTTTAGGCGGTACTCTGTCAGGTAAAAACAGAGGCTTCATAAAAGATATATGGGATGAATCTAAAAAAGAATCAAAGCCGTTACCTATCAAGAAGCAGATAAAGGAATCCACTGAGGGAAAGCCATCAAAAGAAAAAAACTTCCTAACAAATGAATATCAAGAGTTTAAAAAAAATCTAAGAGAAAGAGCTAAAGTATTAAGGGAAGCTGAAATATCAACAAAAAGAAGGGTAGGGTTAGCTAAAAAGACGGAAAAGGAACGAGTAAAAAGACTTAAATCAAGCCTAGAAAAGTTCATTAAAATAAACTCAAATGAAATAAATAAACTAGGAGCAAAGCTAAATACCGCTATACTTAGAAAGGTAAATAACATACAATCAGAACTAGGACTTGAAAAAGCATTAGAATATATAGAAAAAGTTCTTAATAGTCAGGAATTAAGAAATGAAATAGCTGAAAAAGAATCTTTAATAGGTAAGATTAAAAAAGAAGCAAACCCTAAAAATCAAGAAACAAGACAATCCGGAATTAAACCATCAAAAAGAAAGCAAACGGCAGATGGTATATCTGTTTTAAAAAAAATATATTTAGCATTAAAATTAGATAGGATTACAGGCGAAGGAAGAATACAAGTTCTTCAGAAAGAATTACAAAATACGGATCTAGATTCTCAAGAAAGGTTTGACAAAGAGGCTGAAATATATGCGTTAAACTTCTCAGGATTAGAAGAAATGAGTAATCAGCAGATTAAAGCTTTGCTTGACGAACTAAAAGAGATTAAGAAATCTGATAAAATTGACGCTCTTGAGGTGGTTAAAAAATGGAGAGATAAGATAGAAAATAACGTTGTAGAAGCGTCAAATGTTATTGATCCTGATAATAAAGTAAGTGACAAGGTTATAAAACCAAGCGAGTATAGGAAAAAAAGTGGAATAAGGTCAGCTTTTCTAGGGCAAGATAACTGGATCTGGTTAATGGATAAATTATCAAAGTTTGATAAATCATCAAACCCGTTAAGCAGTTTCTTAAATAAGAAGTTTGATAGAGAACTTGTAGCAAAACCGAATAGAGAAGAACAAAAAAGTAGGAAAGAGACAATAAAAGGAATACAAGATAAATTCTCAGAAATATTTGGCATTAAAAAGGCAAAGGGCAGAGAGAAAATTTTAACTGAAAACAGTATCCCTCAACCATTCACGTATACAGATATCAATGGTAATAAAATTGAGACTGAAATGAGTATGAACGCTATCTATAAGAGATGGATGGAAATGCAGGATGAAACTCTATTCCCAACCTTCACAAAGATGGGTATAGGAACGGATTATTTAAATAAAATTGAAGCAGCTATGACTCCTGAAATAAAACAATGGGCAGAGTGGCAGTTAAATGAGTTTTATCCAAAGTATGTAAAAGGGATAAACAAAGTATATAGAGAGGTATTTGGTATTGATATGCCAATGAATGAGAAATATTCACCAATAAGAAGAATAACAAATAGGGTACAGGATGATTCAGATATTACATTTGGTGGGTCAGTAGTATTAAACTCAGCAAACAATGGGTCTTTAAACCAAAGAGTAGGGAGTGTTCTCCCTTTACAAGAATTAGATGGAGACAAAGCACTTATTAACTACGTCTACCAGATGGAGTTTTTTAAAGCCCAATCCCTACCATTAAAAGAGCTATCACAGTCCCTTTTAGATCAACGGGTTTTAAAGAAAATAGAGGTATTGCATGGCCCTGAATATATAAAAGCTATAAAGAATCATATAAACTCATTTTATAGAAAGCAAGACAATCAAAGCATTATTGAAGAATGGATGGCTGATTTTAGGAAAACATTTACAGTTAGTACGTTAGCTGTAAACCCAGTTTCTTTGATTAAGCAATTTACATCAATACCAGCCTATGCTAATTGGATACCAACAACAGAGTGGGTTAAAAGGTCAGCTAAATTCTGGTCAAACCCATACAAAAAATCATTGTTTTTATACGATAACAGTGAGTGGGTACAGTTAAGGTTAGATTCAGGAGGATTTGATAGAGATGCAGCAGCAGCTATGTCTAAAGATTGGAAACAATCGTTGTCTGGTAAATCTAAACTCAGTAATGACTTAATGTTTATGACCAAATGGGGTGATTCAGGTGCTATATTTATTGGTGGGTATGCTATTTATGATTACCATTATAATCAAGCTATTAAAGAAAATATGTCGCCAGTAAAAGCGAAAGATTTTGCTATAAGCAAGTTTGAAGAAGCATCGGAATACACTCAGCAAGCAACCGATACTCAAAACTTGAATCTATATCAAAAAGGATCAGAATTTTATAAGGTAGCTACTATGTATAAAACATCGCCTATAGCCTATCATGCTTTAGCTATGGGAGCAATAAGAAACTTATCAAAAGGTAGAGGGACTGCTAGAAGTCAAATTAAACAGTTTGCTATATTTCACGTAGGATTACCAGTTCTATTTCAATGGGCTAGTACAGGATTTAGAATACCAGATTCTGAAGATGATGAAGATTTTTGGTTTGATATAGGTAGAGCAGCGATTTTTGGAAATATTAATGCTGTATTTATGGCTGGTGACTTTGCAGAATACTCATGGAAAAAACTAGTAGAGGGCAAACCTTTTGATTATGTGACAAACACAGTAATAGACTCTTTGTTTAACGACTTATATAAAACAGGGGAAGAAGTATTTGATGTAATAGAAGACTTTTCATTAGAAGAGATTATGGAAGCATTAGACCAAATACTTAGAACATCTTCTCGATTTGTCCCTGCATTATCATGGTATAACCAAACATCAAGAATAACCAAAGGTGCAATAGAGACGGCTAAAGGAGAAACGGAATTCCCTGTACAGAGAGCATTAGGATGGAGCGATTGGGCATTAGGTGAAAACCCTTACTCAAATAGGCAAAAAAACAAGCTTCTTGAGTATACGATAGGTAAGGATTATAAGAAAAAGAAAAAGAAAAGTGTTGATGGGAGCAATGAGATTTACGATATAAATTTCAACGATGTAAATTCATTTAACAAAGGAACCAAAAAAGAATGAGAGAGATAGATTACAGAGAGGTAGATTACATAGTAATCCACTGTACAGGTGCAAGTCAAAAACAGTCTGTAGAATCAATTTTAAGATACTGGAGGGAAGTAAAAGAATGGATAGAGTATGGGTACCATAGAATAATAAAACCAAATGGAGAAATAAAAAAGTTGGCGTCATTCGATAGAATTACTAATGGGGTGAGAGGTTATAATCATAATTCAATACATATCTGTTACATTGGAGGGCAAAATGTAGATGATAGAACTGAGCAACAGAAGGCTTCTATTTTAATATGTATTAAGGAGGCTTTGGAATATGTTAAATGTACTAAAAACACTAAAGTTATCATACAGGGACACAGAGACTTTGATGGTGTTAGAAAAGAGTGTCCACAATTTTCAGCAAAGGAGGAATACTCATGGATAACCGCTTAATATTTGGGATAATAGGAATAGCCGTAGGAATATTTATAATGAAAATGTTCTTTTGGCCAGAAATAACTGTAATAGAAAAGGAGACAATTGTAATTGATTCTACCTATGTAGAGTATAAAGAACGATATGAGTCACTTGAAAAGAACAGAATTAGCTTATCGGACTCCATTGAGTTCTACAAGGATCTATACGACATCCCGGCAAATGTAATAATACGGCATGATACAGTATTTAAATACAAGCCATTTGAGGCACCACTAAGACGTTTTAAAGGTTCTCAGCCGTTCTTGTATGGAAACACTACCTATAACGCTGTAGTAGCAGGGGAATTAATTAATATAGCTATAGAAAATGATTTCAAGATACCTCACATTACTAATACAATCACAAAAGAGACTACAAAAATAATCCACCCAAGAGGTTTATACTTAGGTGGATCACTTTCAGATAATATTGACTTCTCAGCAGGGGCTTCTTATCTTGACAATAAATGGTTATTTGATTACAACTATAACGTCATGATGAAGGCTCATTTAATTGGTGTTAAAAGGAAGGTTTTTTAATAGATAAAAGTATTTTACCATTTTCCTTATGAAAAATATTTAACCCATCCTTTTTAATTGAATGCTCATGATGAAGTCTTTTTAATACACGTTCAAGTAAATGTTTATTACGTGTTATAGGTAATTCATAACCATGATCCTCAATAATTACTTCATACCCTTTAAACAACAATTGTATAGCATTATCAGTACAGCGAGTAGTGTTTCCATCTCTTCTTGTTTGGGTCAAATAACATCCAATCCCATCAAGACAGTTTTTAGTTTCGTAAAAAAAGTATCCCTTATGTATATTTCCTAATATGGTGTAATTTTCTGATTCAAAACGAGAATTTAAGTAAAAAGAGGGGGCTGGGAGTCCTTCTCCTGTTACTCGTTCTGCGACAATTGTAGCACCATCCCATTTCAATAAATATATTACAGATCTAGTAACCTCATGTACTCTGTAAGGATACCAAAGAGAAAACTCTACTCTGTCTTCATCAACAAGTAAATCATTATAAAGTAAATCATCATCATAATTTGTTACTTCTAATGAGATATAATCACCTACTCTCATTAGATCACCTTTCTTATCCCTAAGTGATGTTACAAACATTTTGTTTGTTCTATTTTTCATGTTTTTTTATTTAAATTGACTTATTTATCCAATCCATATCGCTCATATAGTATATGGTTACTCCTTCATGATTAACAGCATTAAAGCCTTGACATATCTTATTCTTGTCTATAAAAAAGTCATCTTCTTGCGTATAATCAATATTAACCAATTCAGAATCTATTTTCATACATAACGTATTACTGCATATTATTGTAATACTATCTTCTCCTTTAAATGCCTCTGCAATTCTTTTAATATTTTCCATATTTAAATATTTAAGCTTTTCTTTTCCTGAAAGTGAACACATAATTAAAGAAAGATCCCTTTGGCTTAATCTTACTCCTAAGTGTCCAATCTTTAATCTTCAATACATAGCCAAACCAAGCTATAAAAAGGTTCTCTATATTAAACCGTATCATTAGTGTACCAAATCTATAAGTAGTTGTAGGTGCTATTTTTGGGCCTTTAATAAGCCTATATCCAAACCAATACTTTTTCCACTCTTTAATTTCTTCAAAGGCATCTAATACACCCATCTCCTTTAATTTGTCCTCAGCCCTTCCTTTCTTTATCAGAATATTTTTATATTCTTTTTTGGCTTCTTTGTTTACTGATCTTCTTTGTTTTCTATTCATATTAATTCTTCATTCCAGCTATTGCTTCAGGTGTAAATCTCATTTTCTTTTCAGCTACATTTTGGAGGTCAGAATCACCATTGTAGAATCTATTTTTAGTCTCTTTAAGTGCCTCTGATACCTTCATATATTCTTCCATTGTAATTTTTTTTGCATTTGTCGCTGCTACAAGGTCTTTATCATTCTTAACGTTGCTTATTCCAGTAAGTAATATAGTAGAATATTCTAAGAATAGACTTTCAAATACACATATATTAGCCCAATCCAAATCCCCTTGATACATTAAGAACTCTAAAATCATCTTAACCACTTTATCGAAAGTTTTTTTAAGTGGATTTTCAGAATCTTCACCTGGTTCTACAGTCATAAGTGTAAGGCATTCAGCCATCCCACCTTCAAGTCCTGATTCTTTTACTGCTTCTTCCCTACGTTTTTTTAAATCAGAAGTATATTTCTTAACTAAGGGACTATCTTTCTGGTACATGAATAGAATATACAGTAGTATTTCATTGAAGTCCTTATTTGGAGGGAATTCTTTGAATGACTTAATGTTCTCAATTCTCTTATCACATAGCCTGAAATCTTTAAAGTCACATTCTATATTGAAAATCCACTTATGATCTTTTAAGTATGTCGCTAATTCCATTTTTTTTAAAATAAGGGGTAACTATTATTCGGGTCACGTTCTTTAATAAAATTCTCGCACCAAGGGACTATTACCCCATTATAAAATTCTGATATACGCCCAAGATCTTCTCCAAAAATCTCTGTTTCAGTAAAGTACAACCTACCTTCCCATACACCTCTCCATGTATATGACCCATCTAATGTCTTTACACATTTATTTTCATCAAAGTTTTCAATTACTTCGTGTGTTACTTTAGTTAAATAACCAATTCCATGATCACCTGATGGGACTTTTATATATTCCTCTATAGGGAAAACTTTAAACTCTAACCATGTCTTAGAGGTGTCTATATGAGCAATATAATCAGCGTTTCTTATTTCTATTAATTCCATTTGTCTTTATTTGTAAAGTGCCAATCTGCTTCGCACAATGAGTCAAAGCATTTATTTATATTCTTTTCTATCCAATCCATAGGAACCTGTTCTATTTTTGGCAACTGCCATAGTTTATTAAGAGGGTAAGCGTCTTCAAGATACATCATCCTTAACTTTTTCTCAACGCTATTATCAGAATTAAACCTAGCACCTCTTTTCATTTCAGGAGGATAAGGAGTAATGTAATTTACTCGCTTATCCTGTATGTATTTACGTATGCTTACCACTTAATACCTACCTATAGAATATAGTATTTCTTTTAAGGCCCAGTATTCAGGGTTAAAGAGTCCGTTAATTATGTTACTTATATTAGTGAGTGACATAAGTAATAATACAAACCAAACAACAAACACTACAATCATTTGTAGTGTTATTTCTGCATATTGATCATCTTTTAACATTTTTTTATAAATATTAAAAATAATTATCCCCCCGATTATTGTCATTATAAGAAATATTAAATCTTCTATTGCGCTAATCGAAGCTTGTCTAAGTAATAAACTCCATAAATACTCTGTTGTTGTCCCTAATTTTTGGGATAATTGATCCAGTAATGATGTTAAGTTTTCCATTTTATTATTTTTTAATTCTAATCTAAATATTTACCAATTATATCCCTTGGTGGTATAGGGAACATGTCTCTACCTTCTATCTTATAAAATTGGTCACTACTTTGCCTCATAATTACCACATCTCCGGCTTCAATCCCTAATGTGTTATTGTCACAATATAGAACCCTTGTTAACTTCTTACTATGCTTAATATCTATTTTCTCAACAAGACCTGATTTACTCAATATGACATTCATTTCTTTACCTGCCACCTCTATTTTTTCTGCATTTTCAGGATAGGCAGGGACAGTTAATATAAACTCTCCATAAGTGTGTATTTTACCATCACGAACATAGCAGAAGACTTTATCAGCACTTACAAATAGAGTCTCACCTACCATGTTATCTTCATCTGCCTCTAAGTAGTGAAAATATATAACATCACCTTTCTCTAATTTTTCATGATTATCAGAAATAGGGTTCTCTATCACTTCTCCTTTCAATATAAGCTTCCACTCAGGCTTGAATTCTTTGGAGTCATGTAATTGTAGCGTACCATGTATGAGTTTATCATCCTGTAACTTCGGGTACTTAATCTTGAACTTGTGAATTGATTTCATTTATTTTTCTTTTAATTTGTTCGTCAATATCGGAATTTTTAACCATTTCCATGAACTCTTGCACCCATAACTTACCTTCTAATATTGAAAATAGGAATTCGTAAGGGAATTGCTCCGGTGTTTTTATTTGGTTAATAGTTAATTTAACTGATTCAAGCAATTTTTCTTTAGTCATGTCAATTGATTCTGTTTCATCTGCTCTAATTGGGAAAGGCTCATTTTTAAAGACAATTAGAACATTTCCATGATCTGCTATTACGTTTACTATGTCGCCTTTATAGCATAACGTTAATACCTGTTTCTTTTTGTCTTTCGAATCGCACTGAATGTTAGATTTAACCAGCATTATATGTTAGTTTGAAGTTTATCCATTTGTTGTATTTAATGCTACTTCGGTGCAAATTCCATTAGCGCAATCAGCGAACCCGTAAAACTTCCCCAATTTTCTTGGTATGAAATCATAGGATTGTCAGTTTTTATTTTACCAAGTTCAGCGTATGAATGTTTAATAAGTTTTACATTTAACTTATCTTCAACTACTGCACTATATTTCTCAAATAAAGTCCCTCTTTCTCCGTTTGATAAATTTGATAAACTTTTGTAAAATTCTGTGTTTTTAATTTCTTCTGGTTTCATAATTGTAATTTTTAAAAGTCAGTAATACTGTATTTAGTTTTATATGTTACTTATGTGGTTTACCCATTTGTTGTAAAACATTATCTAATTTTAAATCCTGCCCAACCTTTGTTCCATAGATTTTTTTTAAAAGAAAACATATAGTCCGTGTTTTCTTCCAGTATTTTAGCCACATCAAAAGCCACTATATTTGCAACTTCAATCTCCTTGTTTTCTTTTAAAAAGCGTAGAGCATCATTGCCATCTTTCGGTCTATAACGTTTCACAACAACGTTTATACCAAATAGCTCTACTTGTTCTTTAATCGTTTCTTTAGTCATTTTTATAATTTTTATCCATTAATGTTACTTATGAAGGTGTTGTATTTAGTTTCAAGATGTGAGTTATCTAAATCTACATACCTCTTGAATGACTTAGAATCCATTGAGTGACCTGAAAATGATTTTACCTCAGTCTCAGTCATTCCGTTCTGTAGCATTCCAGTGATTGCAGAAGCTCTTAACCTGTGAAGTCCCATGAGTTCCCATTCTTGATTCTTGACAAAAAACTTCTCACTACCCACCTCACGTTCACGGATTACATCTCTAGTGAACCCTGATAGCTTAAAGATAGTCTTCACCTCTTTTAAGAGCGTGGTGTAAGGTATTCTAGGAAGTAGGTTGATTTGCCCGAAGTTAAACAATGGACTTAAAGGTATTTTGATAAGCTTACCACCTGTCTTTTTTGGAATGTAGACCAAGTGATCATTAATAATATTCCTCTCTCTTGTCCATGATTTCATATCCGAATACCTAGCACCAGTAAAAGCGGCAGTCTTGATGTACTCAAAGGCTTTACGCTGTATATCTGAGTTCGGGGCAAATGATCTCACCATACGTATTACCCTAGAATATTCAGGGACTATCATTTGGTGTGTATCAGGTAGCTTAGACCAAGCGGAACCCTTCAATGGTACGTTTGTATCATATAAGTCAGAAGCCTTGTTAATTGCCCATTTTAGGCATGATATGTAAGCGTTCTCTGTGATTGATTCATTACCGTTGTCTCTCAAGGTAATTCTAATCCGGCTAACCCATGAGTCTACCTCTTTTCTACTGACTGTATCTATCTCAAAGTCTTCCATTATTCCAAGGAGTCCTTTAAGAATCACATTGTAGCAGTAGATTGTTTTATCGGAATACTTGGTACCATTATTTTTGATCAGATCGTTATTTACAAGGCTCCTTCGAATATCATTTATGGTTTTTTTGATTTTCATAGCGTTTCAATTTCAGTATTTAATCATTTAATTCGCTTACTATTTGATCCACTCTTTTGTGATTTTCCCTTTTCATGATTTTATTGTTTATAATGAACTTAAATATTTCCTACCTATAATTACCCTTTCTCCAAGTTGATCAATAAATGAATCGTCCTTATTTGATTCAAACATTACAACCCTTTCTGATTCCGGTATATCAAAATTCCATTCAGTATTATCCCAATTAAATAAAGGGTAGTCTTTATCAAATTTAGCCTTATCAAAAATCATCTTCTTTTCAATCTCTTTACATATCCCTACATAAATATAATCTTCTAAGTCAGGTTGACCTAGTGCATAAAAGAATTTTTGCTTCTCATTGTAAACCATTTGCTCTGTAGCATTTACTAAACAATAAGCAGTCACCCATTTATTACATCCCCATAGGTTCATGTAAACCTGATTCTGTGATTCATAAACAAAATCAAGTGGATCATCTGCAAATGGGAATGTAGCTAACTCCCAAGAAGATTTTACGTCAACGCCATAATCTAAAGCTTTTGGTGGTAAGTCAGGAAGTCCAGTAAATAACTCATTTTCCCTTCTTTCCTCATTCTTAAATAAAGGTATATTTAAGAAATTTGATAACAAAGTAATACTTTCATCTTCCTGTAATAGTCCTTTCTGTAAATACTTATTTGTAAACAGGAAAATACGGTCATACTTTATTTCTCTATGCTCCTTTCTTAAAAAGGAAGTAATAGTCCTAGGTAATTCTCTATTGGTTTTCTTTTTAGTTAGATCATTATATAATCCCTCTTGCCTTGATGTAAGTAACTTACCAATAGCCATTTTATCAATATACCCCTGTAACTCACTTTCTTGGTTATCAGATATCCCTATTTTACCAGTCATCATTTTAGATGATTGAGAAGCCCTACATAGCCATTTGCTGAAATCTATCATTCCCCTCCTAATTTTATCCACTTGGCTTTCCACGCAAGTTCGGTTTCAGGTGTTAAGTTATCTTTAAGCATTTCAAGATCATCTAAGGTTTCGGCTTTCTCTATGAAAGAAGATACCCTTTCAGATTCTTCATCTTTTTGTGATGGCTTATTACGCTTTGGCCTAAAAGTTTGCTCTACAGTAGTGTCTCCGTCCTTAATAGCTTGAGCAACACCTATAAGCGTTACTAAGTCGTCTTTGTCAATATTATCCTTTTTAGGCTTACCCATTAAGGTTAATAACTCTTGCTCAGTAACGCTTAACTTGTCTGAAAACATAGAGAAAACATCATCTCTACGTTTAATCATCTTTGCCTCGTCTGATATGTCTCCAGTGATTAAGGCTTTGGCTGCATTGTAGACCTTATCAACAATTGATTTTGGAACTACTGATAATATAGCATTTCTCATTGCGATGGCATTTGCTGCGTTACCCGTTACAGTTATCATATCATCATTCATCCTTCCTTTTTTGGTCATGATAGACCTCTTTACTTCAATCTTAATCGCTAAGTTATTCTCAAGATCAAATGCTACTGCCTGAGAAGTTATTGTGCCTGAATCAATTGATGAAATACTTGCTTCTACCCTCATATTTCCCCATGTCTGAGCGATAATCTTCGCCAAATGAACACTTGGTCCAGAAATAGTTTTACCACCTCTAGGAAGGGAATAGTTACAGGTCTGTGCTGTTTCTTCATCCATTGTTGCTGTAGCAATTGCATTGTTCAATGATCTCTTAATATCTCTAGGATATGCATGAGCAGTTGCTACTTGAGCATTTATAGCTCCCTCTTCTTTATTTATAGGGATAGTTGATTGCTCTACTGTTAATTCGTTTAAGTCTTCCATTTTTTTTTACTTATTTTAAGTTATCTATTTTTTTTAACCAACCTTCTACGATTACCGTTTTTAGGGTTACACAGGATTGCCAAGATTTACTCCCATTATGATATCGGCATGACTGAAAACCCACAAGCGGAACAAAGGCTATAGCAAAACCTAAGTTATCATCTAAGGTCGGTGGATTGTCTGCGGATTCTAATATGAATGTTAATTTATCTCCGTTTTTCATTTGTAATGTGATGTTTTAAGATTTTTAACAAATAATACCAAAGATTTACCGGATAATTCCTTGATTTTATGGGCTGATTCAGCGTCCGCACAAAGAACTTTACCGTGAAGACGTGATATATGATCTTCAAAAGATTCATCTGATAATTCACGTTTTGGGGAAAATAACTCTTTGATTACTTCCCTTCCGATAGATCTTACTTTCTTAACAGACCTACTAACAGCTATATAAGCTTTTAAGTCTCCCTTTTTTTTGTAATCAATTCTTGGAATTTTTACTGAAGTCATATTTCATAGATTTTAAAATTTCAACTTTATCCTGTTTCATTTGTACGAATAACTCCCTAAGAACCATCTTATGAAACTCTTCATTGTACATGTTTTTGTTTGTGACTTGACTTATTTCAATTCCTGCCAACTGTAAGTTCGAATAAAGCTCATGAGTGGTTATTTTAGCTCTTCTTGCAAACGTACAGTAACTATTGTAGTCACTATGTATTGCATAAATTAAGAGGTTATTTACCCTTGATCTTTCTCCGTACAGGAATTTGATTAATTTCTCCATAACGCTAAGTTTAATATCTCCAACTATAATAACAAATCCTATTATTTAAACAGTCAAGTTATTACATGAGTGGTATTTAATGCTATCTACGTATTCCAAAATCAGTTTTTCTAATCTTGCACATTCTTCCATCGTTTTTATGATGAAAAACAATTCCTTCAATGTCTACCATTTCTAAATATTGTTTTAAGTTTTCAAAATTTAATGGGTAAACTAATCCTTCTAAAACCTTATTTCCATGTTTAATTAAACAATTACCTTCTATTTTTTCTGGATTACCTTGTACTCTTTCACCACACAATTCATAAGAACCATCCATTAACTTCATTCCTTTTTCAATTTCCAATAAATCAAAAGCTTCAAAGTGGTATTTGTTGCTTTTATCTTCTCGCTCACATTTCACCCAATGAGGGTGATGCCCTGTAATTACATCGGCCTTTTGACATTCAATTGCTCCATCTGGAACCTTTCTGCCTTTTTTTAAATTATACCTTTTATATAATTCCCCATTAATTATAGCACAAGCAGACCCATCATATTTCCGAGTAGGTATACCCTCACCATCAAACACCCATTGGTTTTCTGGGTTTACCTCATTAATTACCCTCCCTAAATCTTGTGGGTATTTTTTAAACAATGTGCTTATTTTTTTCATTCTATTTAAGTTTTAATATTTAGCTAATTCAATGTGACAACTTTTAATCTGATCTATTGTAGTAGATTTAGTCAAGTCCTGTGGCGTATATCTAAGAAGCCTCCACCCTAGTTCTGCCATGCTATTATACTTTTCCATGTCTCCAACAAATCCAGAGCCTCTAGTATGTCCTCCATTATCCCATACACCACCCTCCACTTCAATAGCTAATTTTATATCAGGGTATGAAAAGTCAATTCTCCATTTTCTAACCGGATGGAAGATGAACTCTCGAACAGGTTTAGATATTTCCTGTGTAAGAAGCCTTTCAAATAGAGAATATGACTCTTCAATCTCACCGACAACCATCTTTTTTTTGATGGAATTTCTAGTCCATTTGGCCATTATTTTTTAAAATGGCAAATCATCTTGCTCATCATTAGGTGTAGCTGTTTTCTTTGGTGCTGAATTACCCTCCGTGTTATTGCCTCCCAACATAGTCAAAGAGTTTACAACCACCTTAGTCACTCGCTTTTTAATCCCGTCTTTTTCATATTCTTGGTAGTCTAGCTTACCCTCTATGTAGATAGAATTTCCTTTGGAGACATATTGTTCTACAATATCTGCCAGCTTATTAAAAAAAGTAAGTTGGTGCCATGATGTTTTCTCTTTCTTTTCACCATTTTTATCTTTCCATGTTTCAGATGTCGCCAAAGATAGACTTGCTACCTTCACAGTTCCTGTTCTTATCTCAGGATCTTGACCTACATTACCGATTAATATTACTTTGTTTACTCCTGTCATTACATTTTATTTATTTGAATATTTGCCCATGCCTTAAACCCATTGAATTTATTCAGGATCTCATTGTAAACCAATTGAGCCTCTTTGTCTACATCCATTTCAGGAAGGATTAATTCATCTAAAGCCTTCCTGATTTTCTGTTTTGCAGGAGCCTTATTTAATTCTTCTTGAGCCATTCTTTCAGCCTCAGCAGATTCTGCCTCTTTCTTTAATCGGTCAGCTTCTTTTTTGTCCCGATCTTCTTTTTCTTTTCTGGCTTTTTGTCTCTCAGCTTCTAAATCCTTTTGAAGTTTAGCCTGTCGATCTTCATTTACCTTCCTTTCAGCATCTTCTTTTTGCTTACGGATTAGTTCTGCCTTTTCTCTTGCTTCTGCCTCTTTCTTTAATCGGTCAACTTCTTCTTCTCGTTCCTTTTTAAGTCTCTCATTTTCGATTCTTACCTTTTCATCTTCATCCTCCTTGAATTTTTTCTTGGCTTTTAATTCAGAAACCCAAATATCGAATTCTTCGTCTGATATCTCTTGTAATTTTGGCCCTGTTTCAAAAAAATCATAGTAAGGACGTAAAATATCAGACCTTTTAGCCTGTAACAATTCTTTCCTCTCAAACTCTAACCTTATTTCCTCTTCTTCATTTAAGGCTTGAATTTTAGCCTCATATTCAGATTTTGCACCATTTAACACATGGCCAAATACCTCGTCTGTCATTATATCTAATCCTGAAGGCTCAAAGTCCATGTACTCAGACAGTTGCTCCCACCTATTAGCTTTTACTTCTTCTTTCCTTTTTTGCTCAAGAAGTTGCACATACTTTTCCTTTTCTTCTGCTTTAGACTCAAGGGCTTTGTACTCTCCCTCGATGAATTGAAATGATTTCATCCATGCATGATCAAGCAAATCAAAATGAAGCTTTTCTGCCTTAATGCTGGATCTGTTTTTTTCCGTTAATCGTTTGGCCTCGCCTCTCTCATTTTTAAGGAACAGACGTGCTTGTCGTGCCTTTGTGAGTGATTCCTTATCATCGACATCCTTAATTTCTAGGTCGTCAATGATTTTTGAATACTCCTGAATTTTCTCTAAAAATTCTTCGAAGGAACCCTTTATTGCTAATTGGTTCTCTTTACTGACTTCTGATAATGCTAGTTCTAAGCTCATGTTTGATTTATGTTTGTTAAAATTCTTTTCCTTCGTACTTAATTAGATACTCTCTTCTTATTTCATCCTGACGTTCTATGAATGCGGGATATGTTTCTTGTTTATCATGCTCTTCCGGTGTCATTAGAATTATATTCTCAGGGTTTAGCTTGTATTTAGAGTATTTGCCTTTCCCTAAAATATGCCCAAACTGGAAATGCCATTTAAAATTTCCTTTTGGTAATAAAGGTGAAGATGTCAATTCTGATAAATGTTCCCTTTCTTCCCAAACTATGTTAAATAACTGAGATTGATTTTTGATTAGTATTCCCTTGTACAGGAATGGTGGGTCTTTTTTCATTATATTAATCTTCTAGTAATAAAATAGGGTTATCTAAGTACCATTTCCAATGTCCAGCTTTCCATAAGTTAGGGTTTTTAATGTCCAAAGAATCAGTAGGTGGATATCCAGTTTTAGCATTGGATACTAATTTATCTACATGGTCTTTGTGAAGAGAGTACCATATACTCGCCTTTTTCATAACATTAGTTATTTAAATTTTATTGTATAAATCTAATGATTCTAAGCAATCATGACAGGTTGTATCATTCATTGGTTCCTTACAATAATCACACACATTCCTTTTTAGTAAAAATTCAATCCCTGCTAAAAATCCTTCGCCAAAATAAGCATTACATCCAGCCTTTTTATAAGATTCATTTAATGCTTCTTCAATTTCTTGTTTTGTTAGCTTTTCCATAATTCAGTTTGGTTTAATATTTAATACTATCCGTCAGAATATCTACAGTACTTTTTTTCAAGACTCCTTAATCCTATGATTGTGTCTGCCATCGTTTCTAAATCCGGATAATAGTGGTACCCATAGTTTCCTGTTTCATCGTCACCGTAATACAAGTGCATGATACCATCAAAAAAAGCAATTCCATGAAAAACACATTCAACCATGCAGTATTCTTTATGCCACTCATTTTTTTCAGTTTGATCATTACATATATGACCATATTTCTCTACAGCGTAGAAATTAAATCCAAGCCCTTTTTTTTCGTTAGGCTTGTAGTATATTCTAACGTCACTATTTTTTATTTTTAAAAACTCCCATCCACAAATTTCTTCATTTGGGTAAAATACTTGTCTTACATCTTTCAAATAAACATCATTCATGCTATTCGTTTTTAGTTTAAGTTGTCATAATTTCAAAGCCCAAAGTAATACCTCTACAAAAAGAAACCATCCTGCATACAGGAGTGCCAATGTAACTATCATCCTAATAGTTTTCTTCATTACACCTTTTCAAAAACGTGAAAAACTAAACTTCCATTATATAATTTGTATGTGCCTAAATAAACCCTATCTATGTCAGATTTTAAAGAATATACTGTTGCGACTTTTTCTTCAAAAAATCTTTTCTCTGTTAACGTTAATGGATCAACTAAAGCCCATAAGCAGGGGAATCCATTTTGTGCTTGAACTGTTAATATTTCTGCACCAATAGGCATATCAATAGTGTCACTTTCTATCATATCTAATTCAAATTTCCAAATTTCTTTTTTCATGGTTTATTCATTTAAAAGGTCATTTGCTAAAGTTCCATGTTTTAGCACGTTCTTCAATGTAGATCCTGAACAATTCACATGAAATGAGTCAATCCAGTGATCATCGTCAACCTCTGATGGATAATTACCGAATCTTTCAAAGTATTCATATTCAGCATCGTGAAGTAATCTTAAATACTCCCCATGTGTTTTATTTAACTTTACAAGAAGTGTTTCAAATTTTCTATCTGTCATGGATTATCATTTAAAAGGTCATCAATTTCATTTTCTATAAAATCCTCGGCAATCAATTTATCAATATGTTCTGGATCTATTAGAAATCGAAAGTCTAATGAGACATAATATTCCTTTACTACAAGGGTGCCTTCATGATTTGTTGTACCGGAATAGGTTGTCATGTTTTTTTGTGTCCCGTTTTTAAGTCCCAGCTTCAGAAGCTGGATGAATTTCTTCTTGTCGCTTTTTGTAATTATATTCATGGTTTTATTTTTAAAGGGTTCCATTCTCTGTTTTGGCTATCCCATTCATATTCTTCCCTCTTGTCTCCATTAGCATAGAAGTCTAAAGCCCTTACTGATCCACCACCATAACCAGCGTTATTCATCGCTTCATGGGGTTCATTACCTTTTACTACTTCAGAATGACCAGTAAGCCAAAATAATGTGAATTCTTTCATGGTTTTATTTTTAGTGATTACAGCAACTAATATTAGCTAATAGTTGTAAAATATTAAAACGATTTTATAACAATGTATAAAATCAATTAATTATTACATCTTGCCTATAGCTTTTCTTAGTGCATCCATCACGCTCACAACAATAATGGTTTGTTTTAGTACCATCTCTTAGCACTTCAACATAAACCTTTTTGCCATCCCTTTCGCAGAGTTCGCTTGTATCTACCCATTTACTTTCTTTATGTATTCTATATTCCATAATTTCAATTTTTAATGTAGTTCAGAACAACCAGTATGGTTATCGCTGAAATTACTAATGCTACTTCAATTACCTTTCTCATAAATTTAATGATTAAATCATTCGCCCGAAAGAGTTATTTGATAAACGGGCAAATCGTTGTTTGGACGGTTAATAGTATCGTTTTCTATTTTTATTTCGATTAAACCAATTAAGGTACACGCTAGGTATCCACTATAAAAAGCAACAATAATAGAGGACTTTATTAATCCGGCATAGTAAAAACCCAAAACGAACAATACATCTATTAATAATGCGATACATACCACCCAGATCATAACATTAAAGATTTAGCCTTATTAATGTAATCCTGATGAAAAGGACAGTCCTCTAGGTATATATGAAACCAACTCCTTTGCCTTTGAGACATCTTAGATACAAGGTTTCTTGCTGTTTCTTCTTCCTTGCCTATAATAGAGTCTAGGATCAATTCAAAGACCCCATTAATGTTTTCGTATTCAAGCTGCTTTATTTCTTTTTTACTTATCATTTTTCTCTTTGGTTTCCTTTATAATGGTGTAAAACTCTTCGTGATTTAAATTAATATTAAGTCCATAATCCAACTTATCAATTACTCTTTCAGTTTTTCCGGTCACATCGAAACTTTTTACAACTTCATCTGTACCGAACTCCCTTATTTCTATATGTTTTTCCATCTTGTTAAACATCATCCTTCTTGTTAATTACTGCTTTTTGTAATCGTTCTAACATACCCAGCCCCAATTCAAGCATTTCTTTACCAGTATGTTCCATAGAAGGAAAACTTGATGGGAAAAATTTATACCTATTATAGTGCCTAATAAAAAATCTAAGCACCATTATTTCTAGTTCGCAACTAATAAAATGAATACGAAACATATCATTTTCAGGGTTATCTGTTTCAGTATATAAATACATAATCCTTTCTTCCATTTCATGAAAAGCATCTTTTGTGTCCTTGTGATTATTTATCACAAAATAACATCTACTTACTGATGAATACATATATCTATTTATTTCTTTTTTGCTTATCATATTGTATTTGAATTTTAAATAGGATTAACTTTATTCTGATGTTAGTGGTGTTAAGCGCAAACCTCTAGTAACACCCATTCCCATTTTGGTTTATTTTTCATCGCTATTGTCTTTTTACAATCTGCGATACTCATTGGTTCAGTTTCCCATAGGATTCTTTTATCTCCCAAAATTTGAGCAGGGAGGTACATTTTTTCTTGTGAAACTTTTACTTTTTCAATTCTATACTCTTTCATGGTTTTATTTTGTGTTTGAATTTTAAATAAATAATAAGTGATGAAACCCCTACTACTCATACAAGACTTATTAAAATATTGCCTTCTGGCCGTACCTCGACTATCTTAGGTATAATATCATAGGATGGCCCATGATTCTTAACATAGTCAATACATTTTTTTGCTGTGCCTTCAAAGGCTACTGTGCTATCGAGTAAATCAATTACTTCGTACATTTTCTTTTGGGTTAAATTTGAATTGTTAATTTTACATTTTGTTTTGGAGATGTCTCTATTGATCCATTTCCAATAGGATAAACACTAACTGAAAATGATTCATCGTATAGGCAGTGGATGTCAAAAATATTATTGTTAATTTCAAAGCTTCCCCACCGGTCCAGATCTTCAAAATACATTTCTACGTCATGTACTTCGTTATCCATTAAAACCATTATTTTTAGTTTCCTTGTGAATGGATTCACGGTTATGTCAAATGTTAGTTTTTTCATAGTTTCACAGTTGAGAATAATAAATTAGTAAATTCTGAGTTTTCTAAACTTAATATGTAGTCAAGTCTATAGCCCATTTCAGGATTTAATCCATTTCTTTGGCAAAACCCCATTGTTCCTGATTGACAGTTGCCAGCATTTAAGGAATGTTGAAAGCCAACAAACCTTTTTTTAAGTTTATCCTTTTCAATTTCTTCATTTCTTGAATTCAATAGTATTTTAGCCCGCATTTTTCGCCATGCCATGGCCCCGGCTATTGTTTCAGCGTGGAAATTTGATGTTATATACCCTTTTATAAAATCTACTGAGTAATTATTCTTTGATCCTGAGGGTTGTAAATGCCTTTCATCGAAAACCTTACTGTTAATTCTTTTCCCTTTGATAGTCCAAACATGCCCTATTTCCTGTATTTCACGCAATTCTTTTTTGTTAAGGTTTATTTTAATAGATCCGTATGTAGGACTATATTTACAGGATTTTGAATACATCTCTGTGGTATGAGCGGAGGCAAAGCTCTTACCGTTAAGGATTAGTGAACGGTAGCAACCCATCGAGTGCCCAGTATCAAAGGCACCAAGTATTTTAATAGCTTTTTCTTGAAGTAAAATATACTCCCTAATTGAAAGATTGTGGTTCTTAGCGTTTTCAGCCTGAATTTTTTTAACCAATTTCAGATCCTCCTTTTCCTCAAACTTTACCAAGTCCTGAAGGATCAGCCCTTCTTTACCTGACCATTTTTTACGGTCTTCAATAGGCATTTTTTTCATGGTAGTCTTTAAATTAGAAGACTTACCACCTAATTCGATTATTTTTTTAGTTATATTTTTCATGGTTTGTTTTGTTTATTAAATATAGTCAAAAGTATATTTTCATCATAGGCGTTTTATTTAAACGGTTGTATAAAGTGATAAATGGTATCTGTTATTTTAACGGTTTAGATACTATTTTCTTAATGCTTCGTACTGGTGCGTTTTCATGGCTTAGTATGCTCCTGATTGCACTGCCTACAGTTAGGGATACGGTTTTTATTTTAACCGTTACTGATCTATGTTTTAGGGTTATTGTGTATTGCCTCATTTTGTAAACAGATTTGAAATTTGGGCAAATGTGCTTTCTTCGTGGATATACGGGTTAACTATCCCAACATCCCCTATTTTAAATATCATCCCTATTATCAGGACGTAAATAAAAATTGTAATGATTATTAACTTTTTCATGGTTGTGTAGTTTAAATTTCACTTATATAGCCCTGTATGCTTTTGGCTAGCCCTATCGGATAATTGTACCAGCTTATAAATCCTTTGGCTCTGTTTTGTAGACCTTCTAAATCGTTAGAATACTCAATGAATGCGATATTCTCGGATCCGTCCCCATGCGATATTTTATTTATGAAAGCATATTTCTTTTTTGAGGAGTATTTATTCTCTAGTAAAACGCTTTCCCTCTCTAGTTCAGGGTAATTATGTTTGATTATTACGTATGAATATTTTTTCATGGTTTTAGATTAAAGTTTAAAGTAATTCCCACCCTTTATTGGTTAATTCAGGAGAAAATAATGTTTTTGGAAAAGCATCAGGGAATATCTTTTTTAAAGATTCCCATTTTCTTATATCCCAAGAATCTATAATTTCGTAACATTTTTCTTTTGCTGTTTTTTGAGCATTGTAAAAAGTCATTGAATTACCCTCTTTTATAAGTTGAGTTAATAATATCCCCCATTTATCTGTACTGCTGTTGGCACTTAAGTCTTTAGAGGCTTGAGTTACGCATTTATTTTTAATTGTGTCCCACTTCATGGTTTTGAATTTTAGTTTGATATTTTTATATTTTTTATTTTAACATCTTTCGGACTTGATATATAATTAGGTTCTGTATCTAACCCTCGATATATCCCTTTTATTATAGCCCTCTCAATTTCATGAGAAAACTTTGAAGTTTTAATTTCAATAGAAACTTCAATCTTGACTAGTCTTTGATCTTCCATTATATTTTAGTTTATGTTAATTTTTGTCCCCTATTGTAATCAAATACCACGGTTATACCGTAGGGGAGTCTATGTGTTATCCTGTTATCAATACAGTACTAACCATTGTTCCAGAAGATTTAAACGCTCCGTTTTCATTGGTTCGTATAATGAAATTTTCTTCGGAAAATTCTCTAAATGCTACCTGTTTTTTTTGATTACCAAACGTCCACGATGTTGACATTATAGATATAATTTGCCCATAATCTTCTTTTTCAGAAACCATTTTTAAAACATGGTCTATATCTTTATTTTTACTAAATGGGGGATTAGCAAAAATCAAATCATATTTTTCACTAGGAACAAAATCCATATAATCCCCCTGTATTAGATTTATATTTGGGTTATCCCTGTATTTTTCTTTTAGGATTGAAAAATTTAACTCCGATAACTCAACCGCATCAATTTTTGAATCAGGATATTTTGCTATCAATTCATCAATTAAATGTCCTTGCCCTGCGCTTGGCTCTAAGATCTTTTTAGGATACCCAATAATTTCATTCATCATTTGGCTAGATACTTGTTTGTCAGTGTGAAAGAATTGAAATTCCTTTTTAAAATCAATCACTTCTCCAGTTTTTAGCGTTTCAATTATCGCTTTTGCAGAAAAAGGGAACTCAAATGAATTGTTTTTATATTTACCGCACGCCTTATTTAATGCAGTTTTTAATCCTGCGTAATCGTTTAAATGTTCTTTTGGTAAGAATACCTTATTCCCTTCTATTATTAAGGCCCCTAAATCTTGCTTTAATGAATTTTTCATGGTTTTAAAATAGTTTATTTGAATCAAATTGTTTTAATGTTCCGTATTTGGCAAAATATTTATTACCTTCTTTTGTTCCGCATAAATAAACGGCTTCTCCTTGGCTGTTGTGGCTGTGTGGTTCCCCACATACAAACCCTCCCCTTGCCATTCTTTTCGGCGGCACACACTCTAAAAAGTGCCAGTAAGCGTCCTCGCACATTTCCGTTTTGGGAAACCCTTTTGTTTTTGCGTGATCTAATCCGCCCCTCCATCTCTCAGAGTTGTGCAGGTCAATAAAAGGATATGTTTTATTATCGTGCCTATGTTCTCTTTCTTCCTTTTCTTTTTCCATTCTGATTTTATCCTGAGCTTTAAAAATCTCCTCCTCTTTCTGTGATGGAAAACAGAATTTTTTGCCTGTGCTTATTTCTATTACCTCATCATTATTTCTGATAAAATCACTGTCTGATAAAAATTTTCCTGTCAAATTATACAATTGACTAGAAAGAGCGGATTTATTTAATGGTTGTAGTTTCATTTTAGTTTGTTTTAAAGTGTTTTTAAAAAAGATTTTAGCCTAGATTTTGGAATATATAAACCGAACCCCACGTGCACCACTTTCTCACCTTCTTCTATTTCTGGTTTTATTTTTCCGTATCCCTCCCTAAATTGATCATTATTAAAAGCGAAGAAACCAAGATGATCTTTTACTGCGTCCTTTTTCTTTTTGCTTTTACAGTGCTTCGCTTCTGCCTTTTCTCTTTTTTCTTCGGTTAATAGCTTTATTTCGTCTTCTTCTCCCCAAAGATAAATGGCCGTTTCAACCTTTTTGTCTAATTCTTTCACCTCTTTATTTGCGTACTGCAAAGACATTGAGTGTTTTCTTTCTTTTGGGTTATCTTTCAAAAATTGGTGTTTTTCCTTCGCTTCCTGTAGCTTGAATTCAAAATAATTTAAACTTTCAGGCATTGACAAATTTATTGCACTGGCTTTATCTTTCCAGTATTCAGCCCGCCTTTCGTAGTCCTTTGCTTTTTCGCTCTCTGCTACACTTTTGCCCATTTGAGACCAATTGTTTTCTATTAATTTTCTATGTCGCCTTTCGCTGTGATGCCCTATTTTTATAGGCTCTCCAAGAGCTAGAAAATCCGAATGTTTTTTAGATGCTTCGTAATGTTTATTTGATCTTTTTTCAGCATTTGAAGCATAACCAAGCAATTTACCCGCTTTGTCTTCAGCTCTAGTTTGTGAGGTCGTTCCGTCTGTCCTGACTACAGAATATAAGAATAGCCCGTCTTTTGTTTTTCCAAGATAGTTGTAAATTTCATTTTCTACCTTTTTGCTGTATTTAGTGGTTATGGTTATTAAATCTCCTGTTTCGTGTTGCTCGCTACATTTTGCGACGAATACATTAGGGCAATATTTTGAATAAGTGTTCATGGTTTGTTTCGTTTATCTTGATATAAATGTAATAAATTGGAAACCAGTAAACTAGGAAACTTACACAAGCGGTAAAAATACCTGATGAACGGTAAATCAAATATTTAGGCATAAAAATACCCTTGATAGTTAAACCAAGGGTATTTAATGAATCACCTATGAAGATTGTATTAGCTTATCACGTGCTTTGTAATTTTGTTATTTTTATTATCAATCAAACCACAGAGGGGAACCGGATAATCATTAAAGAAGTTGTAGTTTTCGGACTTTCTTTCTCCTGTAGTAAGTATGTATTCAGGAAAATTGGCGTTAAAACTTACTGTTTGCAGGGTTTGCCCTACTGGCATCAATTTATATAATTCATAATTAAAAGACTCATTTTCTGAGGCCATGACCGCAACCTGATCCGGTGGTCTGTCAGTCTCAAAACTAACGGGGTTAAATGCAATCAAACTGATTACAAATAACATTAATAGCATTATCATTTTCATAGGCATGTAATTAAATTTGTTTTGTGTGTGTAATAATATTGAACTCAAATATAAAAAGAAATTGTTTTGTAAACAACCTCTGTTTTATGAACGGTTTAAATAGATTTTATACGGTAAAGAACAATTCACCATTTAATTTATTTTCAAATTTACCTCCTTTTTTACCATGTAAACCAATGTAATAGCCATTACTACTCTTTATTAAATACTCTTCATTCTTATCTTTTATCACTGTGTAAGAATGGTTTCCGCAATAAACCGTTTTACCGTTATCAACTGCTTTTTTAATTTCTTTAATACTTTTTAGATCTTTCATAGTTTTAAGGACTTATCAAAAATTGAAGGCTGTCCAATTGCAAACAATAGAAAATTACTTTGTACCTGATCCATTTTTGAAGATTCAAAATTTAATAATACTAATTTTTTCGTTTCACTCCTAAAGCTGTCCTTAGTAATGTCAGGAAGGCTAATTAACATAGTGTATAGCCTTGCGTTTAGCTTTGTAGCGTTGATGTTTCCATCTAGATTAATTTTTTGATTGTTCATATTATTATAGTTTTAATGGTTTTACAATGTAACCCTAGAGGCTAATTTTTCACTGATAATTCCATCTTTACAAAGATGATCCACAAAATCAATAAAAATCATTCTAATGTCTGCATTATAGTCATTTTGCCTTTTCTTTACCTTAAAAAAAGGCTTAAATTCAGGATGGTATTCCCAGAATGAATTTCTTACTTGTTTAATAGTTTTCATATTCTTATGGTTTTAATATATTGTAAAGATAAACTATGCCCGAACAAACCACAACCAATATTCCACTAGTGGTAACATACTTACATGAATGGTAAATCCGGCCAAATGTAAGTCCATAAAAATACCCTGTTAAACTAATAACAGGGGTAAGAGGTAAAGAATTAATAAACTTGTTTTGAATTTTTAGGAACCTGAATATAAAATACATAGTCTTCACAGTTACATTGCGTTTCTCCGCCTTTCATGAAGGATAATCTAAATGTCATATTATTTATATTCATCGAATTAACGGTAAATATGCCATTACCTTTTGTAGCTTTTATCTTTCTGTTACCTACCTTTAAAATTGAAAAGGCTAACTCAGGAGTTGTTTTTATTAATTCCATGTTTTTAGTTTAAATGTTCCCTTCATTGGTATGCATTTCTATTCTAGCAATACCCTGTTCAATAGACTCACGGGTAAATGAGATATAACTATCTTGCGAAGGCCTACCAAACGCATAATAAACCCCGTCTGAATTGCGCCATACAAACCCTTTTATTTTCTTGCCTTTTCTAATTAGTGTCTTTTTCATGGTTTTGATTGTTAAAAGCTAAAATTAAAAGGGTAAAGGATGCGAATATTTAACATCCTTCCAAACTCCCTCGTATTTGTGGGCGATTTCTCTAACTATATAACCTCCATTATACCTAGTTGAAACGCTTAAATATTGGTTTCTAGTGGCGTAACATTTTGCGCCTCTTTCAGTTTTGGAAACGTCATGATGAATTCCGTTTATTAATACTCCATATATATCGTTCATGGTTTTGATTGTTTAGTTTTCGATAATTAATTCATTTCAATTATAAATGACTACAGATTATTTATTCATTATCTTAAAACTATACCTTTTTTAGTTGGTACGGCAAATTGAACCATTACTATTTCTTTAGGAAAAGAGGAACCATTAAACGCCATTCCGTGTAATGTGGTTTTTAAATTTTCTTTTCCCACGGTCATTAATTGGCCATTCAATTCAACAGTCATTCCTATTTTTAAATCTGATTTTTGAATTATTGTTTTAACTAAGTTTTTCATGGCTTTGTTAAAATAAGGTGGATAAAAATATAGAATCAGAGGTAATTTGTTCCCTTAAATCTTCCTTTTCTTCTTCTGTTAAATCGCTGTATTTTTCATTAATTATTGTCTCAATACATTCATAAAAATCATCTGATGGGCAAATAGTACAAAGGCTACCAGTATTAAAGACTCCCCAAGCGAGATAAATGGCCTCGCCTTTGCATTGACTTTTAAAATAGGCGTTTAATTGCCTCTTTCTTGCATATATTTCCTCAAAAGAAATGTATTCCAATTTTTGACTTGCTTCTATAATTTCGTGTAATTTCATGGTTTTACTTATTTAAGTATGAAACAATATTAAGGAGAAAATAAATACCAATGAAGTGATTTTACACGAACGGTTCTAAAAAGGGATGAACGGTATTAATTCAAATTTGGCATAAAAAAAGGCTGATTAAAGCCCTGAAGTATCCCATCCAATCAGCCAACGTCCATCGGGTTGCCTTTGTAAAATTGGTAGGTAATCTTCATGGCCGTATTCTTCGGGCCTCATCCAAGATGAATTCATGGCCACTTCTTCAGAAAAAGTATTAATTGAGATAGCCATAGGTATTTGTAATTTCACACCTAAACGGACTCTTTTAAAGCCCTCAGGCATAACAATTGGGCTAACTACATTATTTAAAAAGGTGTTTTTATAACCACCTGAAAGGTTTTTAATTTTTATCGTTTCCATAATCTTTTATTTAAGTATGCTCAAAGAATGAAATAAACCATGTGATAAACAATAAAAGTTACATAAGCGGTCTTAAAAATAGGTGAACGGTATCTATGCCCGAAACTCCTACCCTCACACCTCATAAGGATAGAAACCAGTTCCGGCCAAATGTAAGAAGCTCATTCACCAGGTAACAGAGAACTATCCAACAAAGAAGAAAGCCGACTCTTTAGAAGTAACCCCGATTTAGTAAGTGTAATATAAGAACGTGAAAAGTATTGTGGGCTTTTAGTCTTAATAATAAATCCCTCTGTTTCTAGCTTCTTAATGTGTTCTACTGTAGTTGTTTTAGACAGAGCCTTATTTTGGCCTGTATTAAGCTTAATTACCTCATATTGTGTAGTAGCACCCGTTTTATCTAATAACGCTACTATGGCACCAAAAACAATGATCTGGGGCAACCTTAGTGTTGTATATGTGTGCAACAAAGATTTAGTAGTGCTAAATGTGCCGTAAAACAATAGAAATTTATTGCTTTTCATAAAACGTAATTAATTAGAAAAGAGAATGGTTTATTGTGGTTCTTATCCCGTATTCAAACAAAAATAGTTTAAAATTATAAACTTTGCAATAAATTAGCGTTGGACTATTTTGTTATCTCAATCCTGAAATTGCTGGTTTGTCTCCAATATATGGCCGAAAACACCTGCATTATTGCACTTTGACAGGATAACAAATTAAATCCTTAGTTATTTTAGGCATAAAAAAAGGGACAATTAAGCCCTTGAATTGGTGTTTTGGTTTAGCGTTGTTCTCATCTTCTAACTCCCCGAATATTTTCGTGATAAATTAAGGATTCTAAATGCTCCAACCCTTCGGAACCATCAGCGTATATTACCTTTACTTGTACTCCATGTCCAAGGTTCCTGTTCCTTGTCATTACTCTTACCTTTTCGCCCGAGGTTGTGAATTTAGTTATCATGATCTTTTTATTTAAATGATTGATTCGTTTCAACGATGCATCAAAGTACATGATTAAGAAGTTGATAAACCAACGAATTTACATGAACAGTATAATAAACTGATAAGCGGTATTAACTAAGGGATCAATAGCCTGTTTTGTTTCCTTATGTTGTAGCTCATTAGATGTTAGACCAATGTAATTATTAACCCCATAATTACAAGGATCAAACTTGTATTCATAGCCAATACCAAAGGATCAGGCCACTATTAATGTTATGGAATCAAAAACAAAAACCAAAATCCAAAAACCGAACCCACCCGGTCAGCAGCTTTCCGTTTTTTCTTTAACTTTATTTACATGAAACACCTTATAACCCCAATACCCTGTATACCTCCAATTTTTTTTTCACAATATAGGAGGGGTTGCACTATAGTATACTAACGTATTAGTTACTTATTTCTAAGGATGTATAAGTTATAATTTCATAAAAGTCATCCATATTGATTTGCCATCGCTTCTGCGATACCGGGGAAAGTTTTACTCCTATTCTTTTGCCTTTCTTTACCTCCTTTATTGAACCAATACCCTCATTTTATTTTCCATTTTTCATTATTTACCCCAACTGTATAAAAATCTCCGATATTTTAGTTAAACAACTTAAGATTATAAGTATGATTTTTGTATCTATTTTCTTGTAGGGTGAAGTATTCTTCATCAATTTCACTTGCTATAAATTCATCCACATAATCATCGAATGCGATTCTATCGCTTCCACCTCCATTGTGTCCACAGTAGACTTTTTTCCCTTTTAAATCAAAATCCAATGCTATTTTTTTGTATAATAATATAGGTTTGTGGCATGGGTGTATTCGTTTTTCGTTTAGTTTTTTATTTCCTTGTTGTCTCATTGGGGTTTGGAGGTTTACTGCTTGACACATTCCTGCCCAAAGAAGATTTATTTCGTGCGTATGTTTTATACTGGAGCAGTACGCTGTTTCATAATCTTTAAAGCTCATTCCTTTTGCAACGCCTTTATTCCATTTAATTCTACCTGTGCCTAATCCGTCCCAATTAACGTACTCTACTCCAAATATTATTTGATTTTTGGATATTCGTCTCATTTCATTGAAGTAGTCTTGTTTAGGTGCTTCTTGGTCCCAGTCTTTTGGGGTATAGATTTTTTTATTATTATTGCCGTTTAGTTTATTTCCATTTTTCTGTTTAACGGTTGTCTTGGTTTCTTTTAGGTATGCCATTTTACCAACATTGATTCCGTAGGGTACATCATCGACAACCCAATCAAAATACTTGTCGGGTATATTTTTAGTTGTTAAGTTCCAATGTTCGTTATAGACTATACTTCTCATTTCTATTTTAGTTTTACCATTCTTCAATTTCGGGTTTTTCATTTTCGCCTAAATTCGGAAACTCGTAAAGTCCATCGGATACCCATTCTGTTTCCATAGTGTCCTCTAGGAATGCTAATTCGGCTGGTGCGTCTCTTTCTAATGCTAATTTCCTTGCCTCCTCTTCGGAATTGGCTTTGACTATTGTTGAGTACGGTGTCATTACATGTACGGTAACTTTATATTGTTTCATTTAGTTTTATTTTGGTGTTGTAAGTATGCCAAGAACCTTTTTAATCAAATTATCTGCGTGTATTAATCCTTCTGCATACGTGTCTAATTTCTCCTGATCATAACACGTTAGAAATACATTAGCAAGCTCTTTTTTGTATTCCAGTATATGCTGTAAGCTATCAGTTGTTTTGTTAATATCCATATATGCTGCTATGCTCAAATCATTAAATGGTTGTATTCTAGCCATCGACTTTTCAGCAGCTTCAGAAGTACGTTCCATAACATTTTGTATAGCACGTTGTCGTAGTGTTATTAATTTCCTTTCTAGTTCAGCCATGATTTTCGTTTAGTCTTTTTCATAGTATTTGAAACCAGTCTTTCGTGTTAGGGATTATGTCTCTATTAAATCTGTACTGTGTTCTGCTTTGGTACGGGGTTCTTCGAACATAAACAGTCCTTCATCTACGAGTATTCTCCCTTTTTTAACTCCGGGAAGGTCTTGTTTTAGCATGTATTTTTGATTTGATATTTTACTGATCATAGTTTTCTGATATTTAATTTCTATTTACTGTAAAGATGTACTAACCTACTAAAAGAGCTGAAATCTCTTCCATTTTATTAACTGTTTCGGTCATCCCAAATACTATTTGCTGTTGCTATGATAGTCCAGCCGTCTGTGCTAAATCCGTGAGTTCTTACATAATCCCATTCACCTATTGCTTTTAAATAAATCTTTGCTTCGCTAAACCCTTCTGTGGGATGAAAACGGTAGCTCACACCGTGAATAGTGTGTGGTTTTTTTTTATTGTCGTCCATATTTTCAATAATCTCTATTCCTGTTATTTTAGAGTCATTATTTATGTCAATAAAGGGGTTTTCTACATCTACACCATCTATTCCTAGAATAAAGGATAGATATTCTCTTATGTTTTCTTTTGAAGATTCTCCTTCTATTTTGAATTCAAGTGTTATTCTCATCTTTGTTTATATCGGTTACATTCAATTGCTTCTAAGGCTTCTATTTTAGTATCGTAAAAACCAGTAGTCATTCCATCTATATTATTAAAGTTGTACCAAAATGGGATGTACCAAACTTTTTTTTGTACCTCAAAACTTGTTGAGTAAAAATTTCCGTGCTTTTTAATTCTATATTTTGCCATATATTTTAAGTTTTCTTTTTTGGAGATTTACCAATTAGCTGATTCACTTTATTCTCTGCATTTATTTCTTCCCAATGTTGGTCAGTCAAGTTCCGGGCTAATTGCATTTCCATTTCGCTCACTGCTTCTTTAATTGCTTGAAACTTGTATTCAGTAATGTCTTCTGTTATGAATTCACTACAAAAGGCTAGAATTGCCATTGCATTGTAGGGGTTCATTTCTAATGGTACTTTTGTTTTGTCCATGATTATTGGTGTTGTTTAGAGTGTTTCATTAGTGCTGTCCCATTCATGAAAGGTTTACCATCTATGTAGTACCTTACTTTAGTTTTATCATAAGGCTTAATTTCATTACAGTTAACCCACCCTTTGTGCTTTATCTAAGGTTTTGTTTTCTTTACTCATTATCTCCAATAAAGTATTTCTCCGTCAAATGGTTTGGGCCATTTGAACCACTCTAAAAACTGCTTGAAAGTTAAGCCATCATTGTAAGCCATCTCTTTAACTTCATCGTTACTCATTGGAAGTGGGAGTCCCATTTTGTAGAATTCAAGTTCTAAAACCTGAAGGTTATCAATCCTCACTATTTCAACGTCTGGTGCTATGATTATCTGAGGGGAGAAGTATGGCTTCCCTGACCATACTCTTAATGAGGCTTTGTCACCTACCTTCCATCTTGATTCCATTTCACCGGATTTATTAACGGTTTTCGCTCGGATCGTGTGGGGTTTACGCTGGTAAGTAGTTGGGGAGGTTACATTAATACTATACCAAAATTCAAATATCTTCCAGTTGTCTAATTTATCATTATGCCTGTTTAAATAGATTAGGTTTTCTATATAATTATCTCCAAAATATTCATCACCTAAATAGTCATCGCTACCAAGATCAATCTTTAAACTATTTATAATCTTCTCCACAAAGAAAGTGGGTTTCCCTGCTTCTGGATGGTAGCTAGGAAATGTCCGGGAACATATTATTACTTTTGCCATTTTTTTTTATTTAAGGTTACAAACTAAGCATTTTAATAAATTGTTCAGCACCTATATTTGCGATTTTGTGCCTATCTTGATAGTTTAAGTACTTGCCTACTTTGTCATTACTTTCCCTATACCACCGTTCATTATCTATTTGTGCCATTGCTATGTTTGCAACCCAAGCATCTCTGTATTTAGGGTCTTTTAATTCCTCGTTTAGTTGCTGAATTACGTCTGAAACGGATGATTTACTAGGGTTTTCTTCCGGTTCAACTTTATCGTACTCACATCCTTTCACTGTATCTGGCATAATTCCAAATATCTCTTTAATAGTATCTTCATCATGCCCGTCTAACTCAAGAGCAGTTTCTATTGCGTGTCTGATAGCATAAGGGTAATGACAATCCTTTGTATTAATAGTGACTTTTGGTGTTTGGGATTCTTCTTTTCTATTAATTATAATTTTCATAATAAAGCTAATGTTTTAGTCTAATTTTTATGGTTTTTTATAAATAGGCTGTTTACAGGTGCCTTCTCTTACACTACATCCCCTTAAACAAACCATTGGGTCTTCACATTTGGAAATTTCAGGTTTATTATCTAGGTTTTTTTTCTTAAACCTTAAATATGCTTCTGGTGCATATATTACTAATGGTATGTAAGTTTGGATTGGATTACTCCATACTTCCATTAACCATTTATTGTAATCGTTTAAATCTTCTTCAGTCATTGTAGTCTCCTTTCTCTTTCTGCCCATAGTAATTCAGCAGCAGTAAATGAAGAACTTTCTGACATATCACGTTGATGTATGAATAATCCCTTTGTTACTTCATCAATAAAGTCTTGGCGTTCTCTTTTTTTAGGATCTATATAGAATTCAAGTTTTTGATTTTTTTTATATTCTGTAATAATCTCTTTTTCGTATTTCTCTCTACCTTCTTTCTTCCCTGCCTCAAACCATTTTTTTTGTTCTTCGTTCATAGTCCATTTAGTTTTTTGAAGTATCTTATCCATTTTTTCTTCTATCCTTGTAAGGGGGTCGTTTTGTGGTAATTTAAATTGTCTATTCATTTCCTGAGTTCTATACTTTTGTTCTGTAGATGGTTTGAAGTTATAGAATCTATACATAATATTAGTATGCATACGATGATTATTATCATCAATTAAACAAAAGATTGAACCCTGCTCTAGACGGTATATCTTACCATTTGTAAAAGATTCTGTAGTCGTTCCAGTGAACTCAGCGTACTTGACTCCTCCCCATTCATACCCAAAATTATTTTTAAATAGTTCCTCTTTTACAGGGGCTTTACCGAAAATTCGGTTAAACATATTAGCCATTGATTTTTTTTCGGATACTATTAGTTTTTCATTTATATCTTTGATAAATTTTTCATCTATATTTTTAAAGAAGAAGTCCACAAACTCGCTACTCTCACGTTCATCTTGAGAAATGTTAGCTCCACTTTCAGAAAAGTAGTCTCTTAATTGATCCAAAAATTCTATTAAAACACCTCTTGTTTCGGTGCTTTTTTTATGATCCTCTTCGGTTATTTTCTCCAAATCCATAGTTTCAAGAATACTTTCCTTCATTTCCCATAACGACTCTCCATCCAAAGAGTAGATTCGAGCTACTCTTTGGTCTTGAATATAATAGTCTTGTGGTTCAAATACCTTACTACCATAGGTTATTTCTGCTTTACACCTATATCTGGTTACTTCTTCACCGTTTATTTTATGTTTTTTTTTCATAATAATTTTATATTTTAAAAGTTAGTTGTTGCGATTAAACTAGTGGAATAATTATCTTTAGCATAATCAGCAAAGGTTCCATCTATTTTGTATCCGCTACAGTAATCGTCTTCATTGTAGTCCTCATCATCTTCATCTGGCTGAAATTCATTTATATCTAAGATGTACATACTTGACCATTGTGATTCAGGAATTTCTTTAACAGTGCAACCAGTAAGGTCTACACAGTCTATAAAGCTTTGGTAAAATTTACAAGCTTCTTCTTCATCTGGTGCAAGAACCCAATCTGTATCTGAATAGAACGTAAACGAAAATATTTTCATATCAATTAAATTTATAATTTACTAACCGTGTTTTTTTATTTTAAACCATGAAAACAGTTGTTTAATTCCTTTAATGGCTTCTGGAATTCCCTCTAAAAAAACAAATACAATAAATAATAAAACGATCATTATCCAAGAAATAGGGTGGTATGGATTTATTTTTATTGTTCTTACATCATCGTATAATTCTGGTTTTTTTTCAATAATCACGTAAAAAAACAAAAGTATTTTACCAAAATTTGTCATCATAGTAAGTTAAATAAAATTAGACCCCAAACACCACCTAACGCAGTAGAAAGAAAATCATATAGGTTTTCCCAATTCACATACCCATTACGGGCGAAATCTCCACCCTCCTTGCCTAGTCCGGCACCTGATGACATACCAATAGCATATCCAGAATCTTTTGTGGCTGCCATCGCTATAACCGATATGGTAAATCCTACTACAAAATGAACCACATATCCGCCCCACTTGTGTTTTCCTATAAACTCTAGTATTTTTTTCATAATTTATTCCCTGTTATTGCTTCGTAAACATTAAGCACCTCATGAATGTAATTTATTTTCCTATTGTATTCGCTAGTGATACAAAGATGGAATTCACCAGTCAAAATATCAGATATAAACCACCGAACTTCATCTTTGTAATAGCAGATGGTTGCAGTTCCGTTAGGGTTTTGCTTATAATTAAACCCTAAATCCAACATTCCTAAACGTGATATTAATATCTTTCTCACTTAATTTTGGTTAAACCTTCCAGTGTTTTTAATTAATCCCAAACTCTTAGCATCTTCAAGCCAATCTTTTAAGTTAGAATCTGAGTAACAGTCATCAATCGACTCTTTACTTTTTTTTCTAGCCTCATTAGCCCTTTGGATTGCTTTCTTAACATCACTCCTTATTAATCGAGGAACGGTAGGTAAGTCAGTCTCTTTAATCTTGCTATGGTATTCTTCATCCTCAACCTTAGCGTATTTAATAATGAAAACCATCATTACCATTCCTGATGCAAATCCAAATGAGAAGATCATTACTGCTATCTGTACAATTGTTGTTGTTTCCATTTTTTAAAACGTTAGTTGTAGTGAAAATCCAAACTCTTCAATTAGTCTTTTTAATCCTTTTGACTCAGGGATTGGCTTGTGTTGTCTATGATATATTGTTTTTTCTTTGGTATTTAATAATACCCCTTCTTTTCTTATTCGGTAGTGGAGATTATACCTAGATTTATTTTTTTTTAGCCTTTCCATTTCCGTAATCATGCTACTTGAAGATTATAATTGCTCTATCTCCCACCCTTACTGAATCTGAATTATTAGTATAAAAGTAGTCGTAAGCAAAACTTTTACCGTCAATGGTGGGGAACTTAACCGCTACAATATTCCCATTTCTTTCAGTTACTTCACCCATATTTGGGTCTAGTGCATAATTCGATGTCTTGCATGAAAACAATACGAATAGGATTACTATTATAAGTATAATATCAATCAGTCTCCAACAAGTAAATTTAACTTTTTTCATGGTTTTTACTTTAAATGTGTTTTTTAGTAGGGGAGACAGGATTCGAACCTGTATGAATAAGGTAGGCGTATCATGGACGCCTCGTTTTAGTCGAGCTGTAGGAATCGAACCTATGCCTTCACAACCCCATGTGATGAACTTACCATTTATTCTATCACTCGTTTTGACATTGTGAACTCCCTTATTCTATTTAATAGCGTCTACCAGTTCCGCCACTCCCCCATATTGCCTACCCTGCTATATGCAGGGTAGGGCTTACCTCTCTGTGATCGACTTGGTTTGCTACTAATTTACTCACGTTTAGTCCTCGCATTACCGATAGTACGGGTTTAGACTAAGTGTCCCGTATTACTTGCCCTCCGTGAGTAAATCAACCTCATCTATTTGGTGTGATTTATATTTACATCTTTATACTTTTTTTTATGTTTATTTATCCAGTACCTAATAATTCCACTTTTATTTACTTTACCTAATACCTTAAATGAAATGTCGGCAAGTGTTTCAATTTCCGATGGAGTAAGTGAGGCGTTAAAGTGCGCCACTTTTTCTCTTTTCATGTTTACAATTTTAAACTTGATACTCAAAAAAATTACTACATCGTAATCTTCATCACAAATATAGTAATTATTTTTCAAGTAACAAATAATTATTAAATTTTCTTTCTATCTTTTATTGGAACCCAGTATTTAGCGTGAATCGTCTTACCATCACTTCCAATTATCATTGAAGTAGTAACTGCTACTCCTTGGTTCCTGATTCGGTTAATAGCAGAAGAAAGACGATATACGTCATACAGATCTATTGCTAATAATCCGGTTATAGGCTGGCCAGAAAGTAAATGTTGTTTTATTTGTTGTTGCTTGCTCATGGTTTATAGGTTAAATCTGCTTTTTCCTCTTCTTCCTTTTTGTTTTGCTTTTACGTTTTTACGCATTGCTCTCTCAGCTTTTGCCCGACTTGAGAACTGAACCTTCCTATTACTTGGCCTTTTAACTCTCTTTTTAGAAGCAGGTGGGGCTGATTTTTTAACAGTTGCCACTGGTGATTTTTTAGTCATCTTGTAAATCCCTTCTGTTGTTGGCAAAACAGCCTTAACACTATTGGTTCCTCCTTTAACTGATTTGTTAGATTTAGCTCTTGGAGTAGGCTTTGCTTTTTCAAATTTGTACTTAGGATCGTTTTTCATAATTTAAGTTGTTTGATTGCTAATTTAATGATTTATTTTTTAATCCTCATTGGAACGATGGTTTGTACTCAGGGTTAGCAAACATTAAAACGATTTACTAACACAGTATAAAAACCATGCTAGCGTTCGTTACTATTTACTAATCGTGTGACATAAACAAATTAAATATATCATAGCCTTTAGCGTGTTTAGTAGTTGCAATATGCACGCTAATAAAAGGTATCATAATATCAATAGAGTGTCCGCTATAAACTAGCATCAGTCCTATTTGTTTGTTTAAGTACATAGATAATCTGTATTGTCCCATAATTTTTAATTTTTAGGTTTGTGTTTATTAATTAATTATCGTGCTTAATCCCGAACAGTTCTTATACTAAACATTAACCACAATGCTTACGGTAATTGTTAAGCAACCCTTTTATATTATCAGCACCAACCGGGTTTGCAGAGTGTACAAATATTTCAGGCAATTTCTTTTTATTATCCATACAGTAATCTACAAGCCATTTAGCACAGTCCATTCCTGTTTTCTCTTGGTAATTTTGACCACGCCATTCTTGAAACTTTTTACTTTCTTCGTAATTACTCCAAAAATATTCAGGTGTATAGTGCTCGTCTGCTAAATCGTGGTCAAAAGAAATTGCATTAGGTAATCCAAAAATTTCTATCCATTTGACAAACTGTTCGTGATTTAAAACCCAGTTTATATTGTAGTATTTACCACTTTCATCCGTTGGTACTTTACCTTCTTCGTTTATAAATGGGTTTCTAATATCATCTAACCAAAGTAATTTCTTCATAATTCAAATTTTATATTTCTAATCCGCACAGTAGCTAAAACTGTATAAAAAGCCATAAAAAACGGCTCTTATACTAAACGTTAGCATTAATACTAAATTGATTCGCTAAAATTTACATTATCACTAATAACTTCATCAATGAGTGGTTGTGTTTCTAGTTTTTCAATGGTAATATTAATTGCTTCGGTATAGTTCCCCTTTAGATATAAAATACTTGCAACACCTAGAACCTCATTATTAATATAATGCCTGTTCTTTCCTCTTCCTTTTAACACTTCCCAATCCATAGAAACATCATCATCTGTTTCCAATACACTTTTATAACCACCTTTTACTTTGTAATGCAGTCTAATCAAATTGTTATGACTAAACTGTTTAATAAATTTTCCTAATTTCATTCTATTTAATTTTATAGTTAATAATCCGTACTAATGCTAACACTGTATAAAAGCCATAGAAAAAACGGCTCTTATACCCATCCGTTATCCATAATTAATTGCTTTTATATTCTTTTAAGAACTGTTTTACTTGGTCTTTATAGCTTTCCCATTTACCGTTATATTCCTTCCACTCAACAAAAGCCATTAACTGTTTAACACGCTGTATAGTTAATAGCTCATTTAAGAGTTTGTATATAATTTCAGTAGATTCATTTATTCCATTTTTTGTCATTTGTCTTGATAGAATCGCTACTGCTATTTTGTGTTTTATTTCAACTTCTGTCATTATTTTTTTTGTTTTTAGGTTAATATTTTTTAATCCCCATTGAAACGGGTTTTATCTCGGTGTTACCTGCAATTATTATTAAAAGAAAAAGCCACCCACTCATACGGCTAATACTTGTGTCCATTGTTTCGCCATTGCTTGTGCTATTCCTGAGTATGTTTTACTTCTTAATTTTGCTCGGTCTTTAGTTTTAGGTAGTAAGTGCATTCTTTGGTTACTGCTTGGCTTTCTTCGCAGCCTACTAATATCTTCATAGTTTATATTTTATTTTTCGTTTTTAAATTCCATTGCTTGTTTTTTTTTTAAAAAGGTGCAGCATCATCAAAATCGTTTTTACCTGAAGAGATAAATTTATCAGGATTGTATTTCGGGTTGTCTTTTATGTTTTCGTCAATACTATAAATTTTACCTATTGATGGAACGTATTTTAGTATAACAGTCTTTAATCCTCCATCTCTATGTTTAGCAAAAATATTTTCTGCTATATTTTCTGTAGAGTTCCCATCTTCGTCTTGCATTATTCCATAGTATTCGGCCTGATAAAGAAAAATAACTGTATCAGCATCTTGTTCTATGGCTCCTGATTCCCTAAGATCAGATAATATTGGCCTTTTATCACCACCTCTTGTTTCTACTGCCCTAGATAATTGAGATAAGGCAATAACGGGTAAGTCTAATTCCATAGAGATTATCTTTGATGTCCTACTTATGTCAGATACTTCACTTTCTCTAGTTCCTTTTTTTGATCCAGTCATTAGTTGAAGATAATCTAAAATAACTAATGATATTCCATGCTTTAATTTCAGCATCTTGCAAATTCTGTGAAATCTAATAGCGGTAAGAGAGGGATTGTCAATTATAATAATTTGATCCAATATTTCTTCTCTTATTTTCATTATTTGAATCCAATCGCTATCTGTTAATTTTCCACTTTTTATTTTTCCCTTATATATTTCTGTGCTTATTGATATAATTCTTTTAACTAAATTAACCCTTGTTGTTTCAAGGCTAAATAAGGCAACTTTTTCACCAGTAAGAGCAGCGTTTATAGCAAAATTGATAGCCTCATCTGTTTTTCCTTGAGATGGTCTTGCGGCTATTATTATTAATGTGCCTTTCTGCCAACCACCAGTTAATTGATTAATCACGGGATAACCTGTATCAATTCCGGTCAAATGGTCTTTAGCCTCAGATGCTTTTTTAATGTTATCAATAACTGAGGGCATGATACTTCTTACTGTCTCAGACTTTGATTCGTTAACAGAAGAACTAATATTTAAAACATCGGAAGATATTTGGTCAACTAATTCAAACACATCTACTTCTTCTGAGTAAGCAGCAACTTGAGCTTTTGAAGCCATATCTATTATCATCCTTTTCATAGACTGTTCAGCTATTATTCTGGAATGATATTCAATGTTGGCTCCTGAAGATACCTTTGATGTAAGTTCGGTAACATATATAGCTCCACCTGCTAATTCTAGGTTTCCTTTCTTTCTAAGCTTAGTTATTACAGTTAATAGGTCAATGGGTTCACCATCTGTGAAAAGTTCTAAGATAGCCTGAAAAATGACCCTGTGGGAGTCTTTGTAGAACTTATCGGGGGATATTATTGCCATGACTGAAAGAATAGCATCTTTTTCAATCATTAAAGCTCCTAATACAGCCTCTTCCATTTCTATTGCTTGAGGAGGCATTTTGCCTAATTGGTTTTTATTCATGGTTTTTGTTTCAGTTAAAATTCTTGAATTTTCTTTTTTTCGGTTACAGTTTTAACCGGGCTTACTTTGTTTGTCCAACGAACAAAATGGGATATAGCCTCTTTTTCTGTCTTTTTAAAATCATATAAATGTATGCAAAGAAGTCTAAACGTGTTAACGTGGTTTTGAACGTCAATTGATCTTTTTCTCCAGCTCATCGCTAACCCCTCAATCCACATTCTGTTAGAGTACATTGATCTAAAAACATCATTGTGCTTCTCTCTTTCCCTTTCATCGAAAGATTTCTTTGGGGAAATTTGCTTTATATCATTATTATTATTAAAATATATATTATTGGGTAAACTTTCTTTACCGATTATCGGTAAACTTTCTTTACCAGTGCGGTTAAGTTTCTTTACCGATTGGTGGTTAACTTTCTTTACCGAATCATCTAAATCAGGCAATCCGTAACATTCATTCCATTTGGCAGTTGTTTGGAGAAATTTAGTGTCAGGATCTTTAAATAAAAAGCCCTTTTCTTCCATTCTTGAAATCATGCCAATAGTTGCGACTTTAGATACTCCCATTTCATCACCCATACGTTGTCTTGACATATAGCACCAACCTACATGTTTTGAGTTTGGATGCCTTGATAGGAAGTAAATCATATCGCACAGGACGTATTCATTACATGATAGGTCATTCTCTTTCCTGTAATCATGGTTTATTGAGCTGTATTTTAATGCCATTTTATTTTAGTTTATTTCGGTAAATATTATTCAATTTATCTATATTTCATGTTTTGTTTGTAAATAGTAGTCCTCAATATCACTTTCATTTATTGCCGATCCTGTTTTATTTAGGTAATCGCAAAATTTCAATAATGTATCATGCTGAGATTTATTGCAGATTGACAACCTTTTTTGCATTATTTCATAATCCTCTAATATGCCAAAAATTGTTTTTAAATCGTAATTAGAGAATTTTTTTGCAATTTTCGCTTCGTATTTATCTAATGATTTTCCCATGGTTATTTTATTACATTTCGTCCAATTCAGTTTTAACATCAGTCCAATACATTTTTTTAAGTCCTCCGTAATCCGCTCCTTTAGAAATATGTTCAATAATTTCATCTACTGCTATATGAGCGTTTTTAATTGCTATCAATGTACATAGAATTTCATTACCACAATCGGTATCTTCATCCATTAATATCATTCTGTATTTGTTGACTAAATCCTCTGCTTTTTGCTTACTATTCATGGTTACTTCAAATGTTTGTTCCAATGTTTCTGATATGCCTCTGCTGGTGATTGCCCGGGCTTAAGCCTGTACGGTTCTGTACGGTAAGTAGCGCATGAGCCTAATAGTATGATCAGGCCAAATAGAATTGTGAGTAATAAAATTAATCGTATCATTTTCGGTTTGTTTTGTTTCGCTTCGTTTAAATCTTGTTCGTTTATCATTGTATTCGTTTAATTTTGGTTATAGGCTATTTTAGGACAGACCCTAACAATTCCAACATTTCCTCAATAGACCAATCTTCTTTTACAAATTTGTAAGACCCATCTTTTAACTCTTTAAATTTTGGGTAAAGGTAAAATTCGTGAATAACGCTTATATGATCTTTACCTACAAACGAAATTTCATACCCTGTTTTTTCAAAATGTTTGTTTAATTTATTTGACAGTCTTATACATTTATTTTCTGTGTCGGCTTTTTGCCAGAACTTTAAAAACGGAATATATTTTCCTTCTTCCCAGAGCGGATAAGTAATAAATTCTTCACTTATAAATGGTATTAATTTTTCTATTTTTTGATTTATCATAATACCCCGTTCTGCTTTAACATATACCTGACAAAAAACCAATCTACAAACGGACGTTCTGAGAGTTCTTTATCGTATTTCAAAGGACATCCAAGCGCAGCATCGTCAATATACATTTTTGAATATGCCTTGGGGCTTGTAGTCCATGTGTGTTGTGTTGGATTGGTTTGGATTCCGTAAAGCGGTATTTCATTTTCTTTAAACCAATTTATCGCTTCCGTTAAGTAATTACCACTTTTAAGATGAATATCGTTATCTTCTGAAGTTGGATTCACAATATCACTACGCATTGTAAAAAGAATAAGTTGGTGTCCTTTTTCAACCAATTCTTTTAATACGGGAACGGCATTTATATCCTTTCCTACTTTTGGAAATTCGTGAGTTACACACGTTCCATCAAAATCAATCGCTATTATCATGGCTTTTCCTTAATTCCTGTAAATCCTTAAATGTGACTATACCTTTTGCTTTCTAAATCTTCGATAATTCACTATTGGGGAATCTAAACCCTTACTTAGCTGCCCTTTCATCTTCGAATATTGCAGGAATCCATTGCTGGTAAGCTGAAGCGGAATAGGTTCCGTCTTTGTGTTTGTGTGTCATTTTAAGTACCTCGTATTTTTATTAATAGTTTAAAATTTTATTTCAATTAGTAGGGTAAGGACTCGAACCTTAATCTCTTTCTTGCGGTCGGACTCTACCTACCTTTTCGAGGCGTTACTTAACTAACATTTACATTGAGTTACCCAACTAAAAGAAATAAAATACTACTTATTATTAGTCACAAAAGCGTGAATTTTATTTGCAACCTCAACTACGTCTTCTTGGTACTTAACATTTTTACCATCTTTACTAAGTATGTAGATTGGTTTACCAACAATTCTTGTTGCATAATCAATACACTGAATTCTCATTTGTTGGTTTCGTTCGTTTTCCAACAATATATCTGGATCGTACATAATAATATATTATAAATTAAATTAGCGTGTAATCCCCCACGCTAAAAAAGGGTTTAAAATTTTAAACAAGATTGGTAAAAAAAGTTATGATCTTACTAATAACTGATACCCGTCTCTTTTTTTACCCTCATAAAGACCTCTTTCAATACCCTGATATACAGCCTGTGGGGTTATACCTTTCATTTTGGCAAATACCTTAACTGGTATCCAAACATACTTTTCTTCCATACTTACAAATTCAAACCTGTTGATACAGTGTAGTTACCACTAAATATATTCCATTGTTCACCAGATTCATCCTCAATAGTGACCATTGAGGAGTACTCGTTGATTATTTTCAACTCTTTACCCTTAATAAAGTTGTTGAAATGCCAATAAGAGCATCCAAATTGATCCGGTCTAATATTTACTCGTATTTTCTTTTGGTGAGTCATTATGGTTTTGGTTTATAATGGTTTTGGGGTTTTAAAAAACCAAGAAGGGAAAACCATAACCCTCCTTGGAAAATTCACCTACTTTGAACTAGATATGTGCAATGCAAAACAAAGGTAAAACAATTTACGAATATTTAAGTATCTTTGAATAAGATTTTGCCAAAATATGTATAGGAAACACCCTGAATCTACACCGATTGATTTACAAGAAGGACTTATAGGATGGATGCCACCTAAAGGAGTTCTGTGGGATCATTTCACTAATAAGTGGGTAAAAACAGAAATATTCTCAAGGTCAAGAAAAAAATCAGATCAATATTGGGAGCCGGAAAAGGAACCTGATTGGTACAGAAAGAAAAGACGTGAAGAGGAAAGAACAATTCTTAATACAGAAAATCCAGACTTTTATATTGAAGAGTGCATGTCTTACAGGCAAGACCAATGGTTTAAACGGCTAAATGGGTTTTGGTTCATGAATAATGGAGTGGCTACATATATAACAGGTCTTCATTGGCTTTACTTAACACATTGGAGAATAGATATCGGCTTACCAAATTATCTTGGGTTTGATCGTCCAAGATTTTACCATATTAAGTATGTAGTAGATGATCCATTATCTTTTGGTAGAGTAGAAGTTGGGCCTCGTAGGACAGGGAAGACTTTTGTAGGTGGTATTTGCGTATATGAACCAATAAGCAGGACTGAAAACGCTGTAGGTACAATACAGAGCAAAACAGGGCCAGATGGTAAAGAGGTATTAGGTAAAGCAATTATTTCACCATTTATAAAACTCCCTCATTTTTTTAGACCTGTATTCGATACAAGCGCAGGGCCAAGACCTAAGTCTGAAATAAGGTTTTATTATACATCAAAAAAAGGTAAAAACATAAGCGTAGAGGACTATGAAGATGAGCTTGAGTCAATTATTGATTATAAAAGTTCAGCAGTAAGAGCTTTAGATGGAAGAAAAGTACAAGCTGTATTAGTAGATGAAGCTTTTAAAACGGAAGAAGTTAATATCTATGACCGACACAAAGTAATCAGAGAGTGCCTAGTAGATAAAATGACCGGAAAGATTATAGGTAAAGAATATTGTACTTCTACAGTCGAGGAAGTGGCAAAAGAACTTGAAACTTATGAAAAATTTTGGAATGACTCAGATCCTAGCGATAGAGATGGTAATGGTCATACTAAGACGGGTCTTTACAGGTATTTTATAAGTATTGCAGATAGTATGATAATTGATAAGTATGGGAATACTGATAGAGCAAAGAATATACAAATAATTCAAAACACTGTTGATGGATTTAAGGATAGTCAAAAAGATGTATCTGACTATAGAAGAAAGCACCCTCTAACAATTAAGGACGCTTTCAGACCAAGATCTACTGATTGCCAATATAATTTGGAATTACTTGAAAATAGATATGACATACTATCAATACTTGAGCCAAAATATATAACAGGAGATCTTAGATGGATTAATCCAGACAATATATGCGAAGGAGTGAAGTTTGTCCCTACTAAAAACGGAAACTTTAAACTTCATAAGGACATTGATTACAATAGTGGACAATGGAATAATGTAGATATAAATGGGAGCGTTCCTAACCCAAGAAGTAAAGCGAAATTCATTGGAGGAAATGACTCTTTTGACAACAAGACAACTGTAGATAACAGAAAATCAAATGGATCAACAGTTATATTCTACAAGTTTGATGCACTGAATCCAGAAAAATCTGATAAATTTGTTCTTATATATTGCTTTAGACCAAAGAAGCCTTCAATCTTCTATGAAGACACCTTAAAAATTGCATGGTTCTTTGGGTGCCAAATACTTATTGAAAGTAATAAACAGGGCATTATTCAATATTTTGAGTGGTCTAATCCATTTGGGCTAAACTTAACAAAGTTTATGGTTCATTTACCTGACAGGCAAGAGCCGGGAATACCTACTACAGGACAAACACATGACTCTATCGTTAATCACACTAGAGAATATATAGAGGATTGTATAGATTTAGTAGACTACCCTGAATTGATTACAGATTGGACTAAATTTGATATTAACAACACTACAAAATTTGATTTATCTATGAGTTCTGGGATATGTTTGATAGCAGCAGATAGAATAAAGAAGAGAAAAGTTGCAATTAAGGATAAAATAACGGAAATTTCTGAAATATTTCCTGTATACTAATGATAAAATTTCCCTCAGATACTATAGATCCTAAGAAAAAAGATAAGGATTGGATTCTACAAACAGGAAAAGCTATATGGGACGAGAGCAAAACTTTTTCATCTAGCATTTTTTATCATGGGAGAGATCAGTTTCGTAAATACCGTAATTACTCTAATGGTAGGCAGCCAATAGAGAAATATAAAAACATGGTTATGCCTCTCGATGCTAACGAGGTAAGACCAGACAACTTTCAACAACTAGACTATACAATCCTTCCAATTATACCAAAGTTTAAGAAAATTGCTTTAGGTAAAATTGATAAAATAGGGTTTAATATAGTCGCTACTGCCATTGACTCTATTGCAAGAGATGATGAAGAGGATTATTTTGCTGAACAAAAGGCAAAAATAAAAATGCTTGAGGAGCTTTCGGACGTTCCTAATATTGAATCAATGCTTGATTTAAAGGACGATGACCCTAGATCATTAGAGGAGATTAAAATAAAGCAAGAGTATTCCTATAAACATATTGCAGCAGTAGAAGCAGAAAAAGGACTAAAGCAAGTATTTACTAATAACAAATACGATCAAATACTAGATAGGGTTAAAGCTGATCTTTTTGATTTCGGAGTAGGTGGAGTAAGAGAGTATTTTGATGAAAACAATAAGATAAAGATTCGCCATGCAAATATGGAGAACTTTGTTTGCGGATATAGTGAAGAGCCTGATTTTTCAGATTCTCATTACATGTGTGAGGTAAAACCTTATAGTATAGAGGAAATACGGGCAAGTGGCGAATTTGAAGAAGATGAAATTGAAGAAATATTAAAGCAAAGAGGTGATTCCAACACAAGGTTTGACAGGAGAGGGGTAAGACTACACAATGACAATAAAATTCTTGTTCTTGAATTTGAAGTAAAAAGTTTTAATGAACCTGCTTATGAGAAAAGAGTAAACAGCTTTGGGAATAAGAAAATAAATAAAACAGAATACAATAAAAAAAGCAATGACAAAAGGACAATAGTAAAAGACGGGTACAAAGTTATATATAAAGGGAAGTGGATAATTTCTACTGACTACGTATTTGATTATGGGCTTTGCACTAATATGAAGAGGTCAAAAAACCAACTCAAGGAAACTACATTTTCTTGGCACCTAATGGCTCCTAACCAAGACCAGATGAACTTTTTTGGGGTTACAGAAGCAATGGTTCCAATTGGAGACCAAATTCAATTGGCATGGCTTAAAATACAGAACTTACTATTAAACGCTGTTCCTCCCGGGATTGCATTTGACTTATCAGCATTAGAAAATTTAAACTTAGGGCATTCAGGAGAAAAATGGCTACCTAGAAAAGCTCTGGAAATGTATAGGCAAAGAGGTGATATGCCTTTTAGATCACAAAGAGAAGACGGGGAACCAATGAACACCCAATCCATTATACCTATTCAGAATAACGTAGCAGTAGAAATTAATAACTTTGTTAACCTAGTTAATGGGTTTATGGGAATACTCAGGGATAATATAGGTTTTAATGAAGTAACAGACGGGAGTACACCAGATCCTAGAACACTTAACGGGGTAGCTAACCTTGCATACCAAGCAACCACAAATGCACTTAATCATATTATTCAAGGTACTAAATTCTTAAATGAGAATGTAGCGGACAGTATAGTAATTAGATTGCAGGATGCTTTTGGGGCAGGAGAAAATGCATATAAGAAAGCATTAGGAATAAATACAGAAAGATTTTGGAAAGTATTATCTAATATAACCATTCATGAGCTATCACTTAAATTTGAAGACAAGCCAAATGATGAAGAAAAAGCAGTCCTTAATAGAAGGATGGAGTTGGCTGAACAAGCAGGTCAAATAACTGTAGCAGATTCTACCTACATAGATACCATTGATAATGTAAAAGAAAAAGCAATGGTTCTCGCTTATCTTGTTAAGAAAAACATGGCCGATAAACAAGCTATGGATATGCAGAATATACAGGCAAATGCTCAATCACAACAAGAGAGTGCCGCTATGACTGCTCAAATGGAAGAAAAGAGACTAGAGTTAGAATATGGGTATAAATCTCAACTTCAAAGAGAGCAGAATGAAGCTTTATTTGTAATAGAGAGATTAAAGTCAAAAACAAGAATAGATGAAGCTGACATTAAAGAAGCAGGAAGAGCATTTACAAAACAATTAGAGAACGAGGGTAAGCAGACTATAAAACAAATGGAATCTACCAATGATAACGATAAAACAAAATAAATTCATTAATTTAGTAAAAAATTAAATAGTATGGGAATTGATATTGATCAGATTTTAAGGGATAGAGGAGTTAAAGATAATGAGGCTGACACATTAGTTGAAGATGCTCCTGTTGAAGAAACAGTTATTGAGGACACGCCATCAAGTGATACTCCTAATGAAGACCCTGTTGAAAAAGCAGATACTCCAAAAGAAGACCCTATTAAAGAAGATAGATTTCCAGAAGATAGGTTCAATGGAAAATTTAAAAATTGGGATGAAGTAAACTCAAGCATAGAAGAGTTAGAACAACTAAGGGCAAAAGAGCCTGAGAATCCATTTAAAGATGATTATATTAAAAAGGTTGTTGATGCGTACAACCAAAAAGGAGACTTAAAAGACTTCTTTAAAGCTCACGCTGTCAACTGGAAAGAAATGGCAGCAGAAGATGTTCTTAAAGAGGCTTTCAAAGATAAGTATAGCGGTATTGATAAAAAGCATATCAATAGACTATGGGATAAGGAGAAGGAGAAGTATGACCTTGATTCTGATGACGATGATGACATTGAATTAGGAAAAGCATTAATGGAAAGAGATGCTAATGAAATAAGGGAACAAAGAGTAAAAGATCAGGAGGGGTATCTTCAGGTAGAGCCAAAAGTGGAAACACCTAAATACACCCCAGAACAAATAAGAGAATCAATTAAAAGAATACCAGAGGTAGACACGTTCTTAAAAGATAAGAGCATAACGTACAAGATTGGTGATGAAGATTTTAAATTAGCAGTGAAAGACTCTAATTTTATTCTTGAAGCCTTGGCTGACGATAGAGTTCTTATTAATAAGTTCATTAAAGCAGATGGGAATCATGATATAAAAGGGTTTATTGATGTAGTGAATTATGCAAATGATCCAGAAGGAGTGCGAAAGGCATGGTCTGATCATAGCAAAACACTTGGAAAGACTGAGATAATCGACCAAGACTACAAAAACACAACTCTTAAAGGTCAGCCCAATACTGATAAAAATGCCGAGGTACCTTTTAATGAAGGACTAGCAAAAGCCTTCGCCACAAAACATAAAAGCAAGAAATAAAAATGGAAACAGGCATATTAAATAGGCAATTTGTATCTGAACTGGCCTTCATGGATCAGAGAGAGATACTAAAAGACGTTTTGGACATCTACGATGAGATGAACCAGATCGTAGATATTATGGAAATGACAGATAAATATGTCCCAACATCACAGGATGTATATAATCTGCATGTGAATACTAGACTTAGCGCAACCGCAGAAGTAGCAGGAGCAGAAGCAGCACCAGCAGCAGGAGATGCCACTGACATTGTACTAACATCTGGATCTGTTAAACCTAGAGTGGGTGATGTGATGCTTACTCCCGGTAGATACAGGGCTTATGTAGATGCTATATCAAGTAATACTATTACTGTAAAACCAGTAAATGAAGATCTTATAGCTCACGAAGCCTTCTCAGGTGGAGAAGATATATCTTTCTTCTCAAACGCTTATGGTGAAGGTTCTGGTGTAGAAGACGGGTATATTTATCCAACATCTGATCAATCAAACAATATCCAGATTATAAAAGGGTCTTTTTCAGTAACCGACCTAGAGGCTACCAACATGGTAGAGGTGGAGTTTGAGGGGCAACCTTACTACATGATTAAAGGATCAGGAGATGCTTTTAATAGGTTTAGGCTTGATGTAGCCTTTGCTTTGATATTTGGAGAGAGATCAAAAGGATTGACTAATACCGCTACTGGTAAGAACATTCCAATGACTCATGGTTTAGAGAAATCTGTACGAGAGCATGGTACACAACTTCCTTTGGATATTACTAGTACTAAAGCAGATTTTGAGGATGATTTCTATGCCTTTAATAGAGCATTAGATCAAGCAAGAGGGCCGAAAGAATATTGGATGTGGAACGGGCCTGATGTGAATAATTTCTTTGATGATTGGTTGGCTACTAAAGAAGGCTTGAAAGCTGGTGGTATCGTTTATAATTCCTTTAATGGAAAAGACGGGAAAGACAGATCTGTACAGTGGGGATTTGATTCCTTTAAGATTTGGGGAAGAACATGGCATAAGAAACCTTTAGACGCTTTTGATAACGTCAAGGTGACCGCAGCCGCAGGATATAGCTATCCGTCTTGTTCTATGATGATTCCAATGAACAAGGTTTTGGTAGATCATAGCACGGGTATGGTTGATAGGTTTAGGATTCGATACAAAGAGGCTCCAAAAGGCCAAAGACTTGGATTGAATAACACTAAAGAATACTACGAAGTAGTTGATGGTGGTCTTTCCATGAATCAAACAAATCACGAGATGAAAATGAAGGTATCTTGGAATACTTGGCAAGGTGCTGAGTTCACAGGATTGGAACATTTCGCTATAAATACATTCTAGCAAAAGAGGGGTAGTTGGTTCTACCCCTCATTTAAATTTTAAATATGAATAACTATCCAGAATTAATTAATGAAAATGGAAAAGTAGATTGGACTACTAGACCTAGGCAACTCAAGGTGGGTGAAAAGGTGGAATATGAGTTGATAAACATAGGGAAAAGCGCATTAGACACAACCGGAAAAACACTTGCAATGCCAGAAAGATTTGGCATTAAGAAAAAAGACACTGTTAGAATCTCTTATCCTGATAAAGCTAAAAAAGAAATGGCTAAAGATGGAGATAATAGAGAGGTTGAGTATATTGAAATTGGGTACCAGCCCGGGATAAGAACTGAGGTTATTCAATTCATGAAAGCTTCAGCAGGAGTTCTTACAATTATCGGTGGATCTTCAAAGAATCAAGAAAAGTTTGAGTTTCTGGAATCCTGTAATGAAAATGAATCAAACCCAAATAGAAATACTGAGGTACAGGCTAGGTTTGCGCTAATTAATAATAAAGAAAAAGCAAGAATAGCTAGAAGTATAAGGAAAGAAAAAAGAACGGCAGCTAACAAAGCTGAGAATCTAAAAATCAATGAATTATATAGAGTAGCTATTGGTATTGGGTATCTTGAGCCTGATAAAATGGAAGAAGAAGCATTAAGAGATGTAATAGAATCCTATGCAGAGGCCAATCCAATTGAATTCTTGACTAAAGTAGAAAATCCTGACTTAGTAATTCAAGAGATTGCTATTACAGCAAAAAACAAAGGTTTTATTGATGTAAACATGCAGAAGAGAGCTATACTTGGCAGTAATGGAGAAACGTTACATACGTGGTCACCAGAAAAAGATGCCAAATGGCCTGAAAAGTTTGTTGAATTTGTAAAATCTAAAGAAGGAGAGAAGTTTTATTCTTCCTTGAAAGACCAAATGAAAATTAGCAGCTAAATGGCAATCGCAAGGAAAAGACAACCCCTCTGGCAAGTTGAGGAAATTCTATACGAGAACCTGTTGGATAAACCGACTTCTTGGGAGAGCCTTGGATTGTCAGGGACTTTTCCTTTCGTGAACTATGATGCTGTTCAAGAATTAACAGACGATCAAAAGTTACAAGCCAGAGAGAATATAGGAGCCACCGGGACATCACATGACCCATTAACATTAGGAGAGAGCAAGAACGGCCTTTCTTTGGCAGGACAAGTGCTTTCTAACGCTCTAGCTACTAATGATGCAAGTGGAGCCATGTCAAGCGCAGACAAGCTTAAAATGACTGGTGGTGACATATTAGTCAGTGACGGTGTAAGCGCAACAGGAACTCTTACTGGCAGGCTATTATCAGAAGGAGACGTAACCTTTAAAGTAGACGCTACTGTTTTAAGAGTAAGTGGAGATCAGACTATTTTAGGACTCAAAAGCACAAGGCGTTTCGGGGCAAATGATGGGAGTACTGCTCAAATAGTAAAGCGTTATGAGGTAGATTCAGCTAATCTATATAAGCTAGATTTGGTGAACACTCAAAATGTTCAATCTGCAGCAGGGGAGGTACAATGGTTTTATAGCTATACCTCTAATACTGGCGCAGGAAGTCCTAAGTCAAGAGACATGATAGGCTTTACTAGAGGCGGCATTACAGTGTTTGGAGGTAGAAGATTACCTACCACCTATTATGATACAGTTGTAACAGATGAAGGGTCTAATACAGGAACTCCAAGTTACCGATATCCAATGAGGCAATATTCTTACGGTATATCTCAATTTGAGACAGGTATTATTGTAGGAACAGACGCTATAAGGGTATCTAAAATAACAGGAGATACCAAGCTATTTGTGGAAGGAGCAATAAGAACAACTTCACCCGACGATGGTACAGAAGCTTCTATATTTATGGGAGAATACACAGTTACGGCAGACGGAGCATCTGACATTAGGTGGAGAGTAAAAGTTGGAGATAAAGTAATTGATTTATTAGGAGTAGAAGTAATATGAAAGAGTTAAGCGTACTTATTGATTTGATAAATAAACTTTTGGCTTTAGGGTACATGAATGAGGCAGAGAAATACGCAGCAGATGAATCTATAACAAAGTTAAAAGAGCAACTAAAAGAACATGACACCACAGTTTAATATAAGGTTTTCTATTGATAGGGTTAATGATGAACTGAACCTTATATTAACTGATACCTCTGACTATACAGGAGTAGCTACTTATTATGGTTTTTACAAAATAATTTATCCTGATAGTGTAGTAGTAGAAAATACTGATGTAGATAACCCTGATTTTGAAAATGGTGTTGCAATTACAACCATACCATTACGATTAAGGCAAGGAATAATTCAAGGAGAGTTCTCTATAACTCAGAAGTCATACACGGATATTGGTGACTATGAATTAGAAAAGGTATTCACATTATCATTTTCCGAGCCGTCACTTATAATGAGTGACAATTCTAATTTGGTTACTCCAAGTGTTTCCTTTTTAGACATAACACAGTACGTTAATTCTGGTTACAATCCTAGTGTAACCAGAGTAATTGAGTGTAAATTCCCGACAACAACTACTGTAACGGACACAATCACCACTACTTCAAATGAAATATTCATGCTCAAGGACGGGAAGTCTTATGAGGGTGTATATACGCCAAAATTGACATCTACTGCTTTATTCACGGCAGATGAACATGAGGTACAATGGATACAAGAAAAGTCATTCGAGTTTGATATAAGAGCTTTTATAGCCATTAGTCAACTTATTATAGAAATAGATAAGGTAAAAGATAGGCTTGATAACTCAAAAGGAAACGAAAGGGAGTTGATGGATGATTACTTTATGGTAACTTCCTTATACACTCAACTTTTAGCCAATTGGGGAGACGGGATATATAATGATATTGCTGTAACTGCATCAACTGTAAATACATTAGCATTAGAGGCAGCAGCATCAGCTCTAGAAGCTTTAAATTCAGCATCAGAGGCAAGTACCTCAGAAGACAATGCTTCGACCTCAGAATCTAATGCTTCGACTTCTGCGAGTACGGCCACAACTCAAGCAGGGATTGCTACAACAAAGGCAGGTGAAGCAAGTACCTCAGAATCTAATGCTTCGACTTCTGCTGGCGTGGCAACAACTCAGGCTGGATTGGCTGAAAACTCCAAAGATGAAATAATAGCATCATTGGACTTGGTTCCCGG
>Ga0222654_1000128_pt1 | contig 68466 bp, 52 predicted proteins | sample AntAcemetagen421_FD_179805 | JGI IMG/M metagenome (GOLD analysis project Ga0222654, IMG submission 179805) | Saline water microbial communities from Ace Lake, Antarctica - #421 | ecosystem: Environmental > Aquatic > Non-marine Saline and Alkaline > Saline | place: Antarctica: Ace Lake...
TCCCCCCCCCCAAAAAAAAACCGTGGGGCATAAAGCCCGCCCCACCAAATCATAAACGCTTCCCATGTGGGTCGGGCTTTACGCCCGACATCCCCTCCGCCTCCAACCCAGCGTCTGTTCCGAAATTTCAGTTCCGGTTTCATCTCTGTATTTGCGGTCCCAGCCAGTCCCACCACCTTGGCCTGATGTCCGCCCACCCGCAGCAGGCCAACCACGACACTACGTCGGAAGTCACCGCCATGAGGGTGCTCATTGCCCTGAGCATTTCCCACCTGCTCAACGACACAATCCAGGCAGTTGTGCCTTCGATCTATCCGCTGCTAAAAACCGAGTTCACGCTCAGCTTCACGCAGATTGGCCTGATTACCTTGGTATTTCAATGCACCGCCTCGCTCCTCCAACCGATGGTAGGCAGCTATACGGATCGGCGTCCCATGCCGTATTCGCTCCCCGTGGGTATGACGCTAACTCTGGGCGGATTGATCATGCTCGCGCTCGCTCCGAGCTATACCGTGATCCTGATCTCGGCCGTATTCATCGGAGCAGGATCGTCCATCTTTCACCCCGAAGCCTCGCGTCTCGCGCGGCTCGCGTCCGGCGGCAAACACGGGTTCGCCCAATCGCTCTTTCAAGTCGGCGGGAATTTCGGCAGCGCCCTCGGCCCACTTTTAGCCGCGGGCATCGTCATGACACGGGGACAAATCTATGTGCTCTGGTTTGCCCTCCTCGCCCTCATCGGTATTGGCATGCTCACCTGGATCGGCCGTTGGTATCAGGAGAAGCTCGCCCATCAAAAACGCACCCATCGTACTACGCCCGCCGCCGTCGCGTCACCCCTGCCGCGCAATCGTATCATCCTCGCGCTCTCAGTTTTGGCGCTCCTCATCTTTTCCAAATACATCTACCTCGTCAGCCTTACGAGTTACTACACCTTTTATCTCATCGGAAAATTCGGCCTCAGCGCCCCGCAAGCCCAGCTCTACCTCTTTTTGTTTCTCTTCGCCGTCGCCGCCGGAACGATTATTGGCGGACCGATCGGTGACCGTTACGGACGCAAAAAGGTCATCTGGGTATCCATTTTCGGCACCGCCCCCTTCACGCTGTTTCTGCCCTCGATGGGACTCATGGGCACCGCCGTGCTTTCCATCATTATCGGTATTATACTCGCTTCAGCCTTCTCCGCCATTCTCGTTTACGCGCAGGAATTGATGCCCGGCAAAGTCGGCCTGATCAGTGGTATCTTTTTCGGATTCGCCTTTGGGGTAGCTGGCATCGGTTCCGCGGTCCTAGGCTGGCTCGCCGATCAAACCAGCATCGAACACGTCTTTCACCTCTGCAGTTACCTTCCTTTGATTGGACTCCTCACCGCTTTCCTCCCCAATCTAAAACCGGCCCGATCTGAGCGCACCATTAAGGAGTCAAACGCTTAAATAACCGTCGCTGACGGTTTCCCGATTAGACCCACCCGGTAGATTACCGACGGCTTCTTTCGGTATTTCATTTTGATTTCATGCCCAGAGAAGTTAAACCCCGTCACTCGATGCCCATGCCGAGACTACTCCGACCGGTCGAGACCACGGCGCTCACCGCGTCTTTTGGGTATAGGACTTGCTGGTCAAAGTCGCGATTATTTTAGTCGGCTCGCGAAGTGCTCCCAATTGCTTTGAACGTTCGTTCGCCAAATCCATTTGAATGTATCTGCGGAATCGAAAAGTGAAGCCGAACGCGCTGCAGCAGGATTACTGGTGGGCACCATCGGCGAGTGCATTCGAAAGTGCGAAAAAAGGGGGCGCGGCAAATCAGCAATTTCGATTTTGGGCGAGAGATCGCCAAAATTTGCGCTCGTGTCGCGCCCGCTCGGACTGCCGCAGAAATTACCGATCCACGGCGGCAGAGCTTCTTTGCTGGGGATGGGGTTTCCCTGCCAATGCCTCAGGCTTCCATCTTGTGGCCCACCACCCTTTCGGCATTGCCCTTGCTGACCGCGCTGCTCGTTCGATTTTGAGAAAAAGCTGGTCGCTCACGACCAACCGTAAAGGCTTCCGCCACGGCTTACCGTTTCCTCGTCCCATCACGGCCCTGTTCCGTCAACTCGATCCCGGCACCCGACCATGCTTAAAATCTTTCTCCTCACTCGGAACGATACCAAATTTCTCGAAGATTGGATCCTCTACCACGGCGTCCTTTTTGGGATCGAGAACATCCACATCTTGGATGGTTCCGACAGCCAGGAGGCGTTGGACACCTACGCACGATTCAAACCCCTGGGACTTAACGTCCACTATTCCTCCTCCGGACTGAATCAGTTGGCCGACGAGATGACGCAACTGATGCATGCGCACAAAGGGACGGATAACTTCCTGATCAAACTGGATACCGACGAATTTATCGCCCGCGCCGATACCTTCCTCCTCTCCCTTCCCCCAATCGTCCTTCGTTGGATTGGGTTGATCTGTTTTCGAACCCGCCCCCCCCTGGCCGGTCCCACCGGCGATTTACTTCGGCTCCAGATCTCTCGCCTCTGCGCCAAGGCAGTTGTTCATACCAACGGAATGAAGGCATTTTTCTCCAAACTCCCCGTCAACGGGCAACGCTACAAGGCGGCCCTCACCACGTGTTCGATCCCAACGGACGAGCCGGTCCCTCGGCCAGTCCGCAGCTTGACGAATTTCATGCCCCTTGAGTTTACCCACTTTAAGACCTTTTTCCATTCTTCGAGCTTCGTCTCGGTGGACCTGGGTAGCCACATCGGCGTATCCAGCAGGAAAGAAGGCTACGTTCCGACCGCCCTGACTATTATTCATTATCAGGACACCTGTGTAGTCGACACGATCGAACGAGCCCGCCTGGTCCTCATCTCCCATCGCTATATCGGTGAGAATGACTCCCGGGAGGAACAAGTCCAGAAGCTGCGTAAACTGCAATCAAACCGTGCCCTTCCTTCGCTACACAAAGTTAACATGTATTTGTTCTACTTGGATTCGAAAATCAGCGGAGAGCCCGTGGATCTCAATCGTCTCTGCCAGCACAATCCCAGTTTTAAACCCTCCACCCGGCAACAGACGTTCACCCTGGTTCAAGCTACCCTAAAACAGATAAACCAACTGGCCCCGGTTGAGCTCAACGCCCAGCTTCGCGGCGCCACCGAATAGCCGCCGCCCCTAAAAATAGGCCTATCGACTGACCTCTCGTGATCGTTCTCCTATCCTGGCCGGCTGAGGGCCAAATCAACCGGCTTCATTCCTGCTATGAGCATCCGTTCCCTTTAAAATGCTCTCGGTCGACTACTGCATCCTCGGTGCCGGGCCCTCTGGTCTCACCTTCGCCAATGCGCTGCGGCGGGAAAATCCCGAGGCGACCTTTGTCGTGCTCGAGAAAGAACCCACCGCCGGGGGACTCTGCCGCTCCACCGTCGTGGACGGGCAACCGCTCGACATCGGTGGTGGTCATTTCTTGGATACCAAACGGAGAAACGTGGTGAATTTCCTCTTCCAATTCCTCCCCGAGACCGAGTGGAATCTACATTCACGCATTTCGAAGATCCACCTCCAAGGCACCCTCATCGACCATCCCTTGGAGGCAAACTTGTGGCAGCTTCCTCTCCATGCGCAAGTCGACTTCCTGGAGTCGATCGCTCGGGCGGGATCGGTGAATCACGAACCTGCGCCAACGGCTTTCGCCGATTGGATCAAGTGGAAGCTCGGCGCAAAAATCGCCCAAGACTACATGCTCCCCTACAATCGCAAGATATGGAGCATGGACTTGAATGCGCTCGGCACCTACTGGCTGCACAAACTCCCGGATGTCTCGTTTCGGCAAACGCTCGAAATTGTCTGACCCAACGGTCCAAAGCCCGCCTCCCCGCTCACGGTCAGTTCTACTACCCCAAGAACTATGGCTACGGGGAAGTCTGGCGCCGCATGGCCCTCGCGCTGGGTGACCGCTTCCGGCCCAACACCCCGCTCCACTCGATTGATCTCCAGGCTCAAGTGCTCAACGGCGCCATCCGCTACCAGCGAATCGTTAACACGATCCCGTGGTCCGCCTGGAGCACCGCCGCCCCGCTGCCCGCCGCGATCCAGCAATCGATCCACGCCCTCCAACACACCGCGATAGATATCGATTATTACCCCGAAAACCTGCCAACCGACGCGCACTGGACCTACGAACCGAATGAGTCCATCCCCTATCACCGCATTCTTCATCGACATAACTTCGTTCCCATGGGCCGCGGGTATTGGACCGAGACGAACAGCCAACGCGCAAAACCTTCCCCTCATTTCTCTCACCGGAACGCGTTCGCCTACCCCATCAACACGATCGATAAGCCCCAAAAGGTGGCCGAAATCCGGGCCTGGGCCGAAGCCCATCACATCATTCCCCTCGGTCGCTGGGGCACCTGGGATCACATGAATTCCGACGTCGCAGTCGACGAAGCGCTTAAGACTCAACGCCAACACGCGCCTGACCTTTAGCCTCGGCCTGCCGAGCGGCACCCGAGAAACAAACCGGGCGACGAGCCGGAAAAAAGTGCCAGAAAAGGGCGATCCGATATGACCGTCTCAGATTGCCCTCACGATAGCGTATCGGCCATCAACCAAGGGGGCGGACTAGCCCACCCCATGACCTAGGGTTCCCGGTTCATCCCCTGCTTCCATGCGGCGTAGCCCGCTTCGTTTCGTTTGGCTTCCAAGCGCTTTTGCAGCTGCTCCAGTTGGGCGGCATAATGAGGATTTCCTGCTAGGTTGGTAAACTCGCCAGGATCGTTATTGAGATCGTAAAGCTCTAGGCCCGATTCGCCGAATCCCCACTGGGTGAATCGCCAATCATCGGTTCGGATGGATTCGCCCCCGCTCCGACTAATGGTGAAGGCGAGATCCTTCTGCCACGCCTTACTATTGGGATCTTTCAACAACGGCACCAAACTCTCCCCTTGGAGATTGGGGGGAGCGGGCAAACCAGCCAACTCGGTCACGGTGGGGTAAAGATCGACCAATTCGGTGATCTGCTGGGTGGCTTGTCCGTGTTGATCTTTCAGCCACGGAACGCTGACGATGAACGGCACCCGCGTCGCCTCTTCGAAGAGATGTTGTTTCTGATACTTATGGTGTTGACCGAGCAGATAGCCGTGATCGCTGGTAAACACCACCAGCGTATTCTCTTTCAATCCCAGCTCCTCCAAAGAGTCCAGGAGGCGCCCCACCTGCGCATCCATATAGGAAACACTGGCATAATAAGCCTGTAACAAGCCCTGATGGGTTTCCGGCGTCACGCCGTAAGTCGTTTCGTTATTTTTGTAGCCCCGAATAATTTCTGGCACGTCGTCTAAATCGTCTGCGGGCACCAATGGAATCTCCATGGCAGATCGATCGTAACGGTCAAAATAGGATTGCGGCGCAACGAGCGGCACATGCGGGCGCACGAATCCGCAGGCCAAAAAGAAAGGTCGGTCTTGGTTGCGCTCCATGAACGCGATGGCGTGACTGGCGGCCATGCCATCGGCATGGGCCAAATCCCCGTCCGTGGCCTCGACGCCGATGAAAGATTGCGACCCTTTATCCAACGGCGACCAATTCGTTTTCACCCCCGGCGCATGCTGTTCCGGCGCCTTGATATTCACGGTTTCATCCCAGGAAAAAGGATCATCGCTCTCCGCCGTTCCCGCGATGATTTCACCGGGAATACCCATGTGGTAAATCTTGCTCACCCGACCGACTCGGTAACCGTTCTGACGAAAAACTTGGGACAGTGTAACGACGTCGGGCAGACTTCCTCGTAGCGTCCCACTGTTCCCCATCGTCCCGGTGGAATAAGGATAGAGCCCCGCCATCAACGAAGCCCGCGAAGCGCCACAGACCGGGTATTGGCAGTGCATATTTTCAAACCGCATGCCCCGATCCGCCAGACGATCAAGTTCCGGAGTTTTACATTGAGGATGCCCGAATCCGCTCAATGACGTATTGAGATCGTCCGACATGATAAACAACACGTTCGGCTTCCGCGCTTGGGCCATGCCGATTCCCCAAAATAGCCCGACCATCCCCATTAAAACGAGTCTCTTTTTATTCATAAGCGGCCGAGAGTTTCGCATCTTAAAACTAAAGTCAAAAGGTCAGAATTAAAGGGGTCAAACGCTTTATCTCAATATTACGAACGGGGCACTGGTTGGGTCCAGGTAGGCCAATCCCCATAGCAGGGGTCAAACGCTTAAAATCAACATCTCTTACGGTTCACTAAAAGACCCACATGTTTTCGGTGCCCCATCCACAGCCGCTCCGCGATCCATCCATCGCCCGCCGGAGGCCCACCGTCTGCCAAAACTGAACCCTCATCAGCGCCTAACAACGGATCAGAACGGCTTTGCGCCCCAAGTATCTAACCAGAGATCGCACCCACGCGTTCGGAAATTCTCGAAACTGACCCGCTCCAAATACGCATTCAACTTCTAGGGGGTTGAATATTTGGCAATAGCGGGGGTCGGCCTCACCATCGGCTCGAATGAAGTGAAGTGCTGCTCAAAATACTTCCAGCGACTTTCCTTCGTAAGGCTGATCTAATCGACCCAACACTCAGATAATGGTCCTCGAAATTTGTCCCCACCCTCTCCAAACGTTGGAGCTATGAAGATTAATCCGATTTCGAGACGCTTGGTGGCATTTGCCGTGGCGCTAGTTTCGTCGACTCTGGCGTGGGCCCAAACAGCGACCTTTGAAACGTCGTCGCCCAATTATTCGTCCTTTGGCGGTTCGGCGACCTTCGATATTTCTTTTGATTATACCGGTCAAAGTCTGTCGACGATGGGGGTGAACATACAGCTCCCAAACGGATGGAGCTTCGCGAGTTCCTCCGGCTCCAATGTGCCCCCTATCGGGCCAAACGCGGGGACAATAGGGGCCGCTGAATTCGCCTACCTTTCGGCTCCGTCCAACTCGTTAAGTTATTCCGTGACCCTCAACTATACTTCCGGCCTGAGCGGTGATCAGGAGATAGCGGGAAAGATTCTCTATAAGATATCCGGCAACAGCACCGAATTACAAGCTGCACTCGGGCCGGTCTCCATTGCCGAGGCCACTCTACCTAGCTTCGATACTCAGCCTCAATCAACCAATGTGAATGAAGGCTCGTCGGCCAACTTCTCCGCCACCGTGACCAGCTTCCCCTCCCCCACCCTGCAATGGCAAAAGAACGGCATGAACATCAGCGGAGCGACCAATTCCACCTTTGTAATTTCACCGGTTTCCGTCGCCGATGCGGGGTCCTACACCTTAGTTGCGACCAACAGCGCGGGATCAGCCACCAGCTCTCCCGCGGAGCTCACCGTTACCGCCTCTCCCCCCGTCATCACGTCTCAACCCGCCGCCAGAACGGTCACTGAGGCAGGGATTACGTCCTTCATCGTCACGGCGACCGGGACCGGACCGCTTTTCTACCAATGGCGTAAGGGCGGGGTCGATATTCCCGACCAAACTTCGGCCACGCTGTCCCTCACCAACGTGCAAACTACCGATGCCGACAGCTATGATGTGATCATATCCAACGTGGTGGGCACGGTCACCAGTGATGCGGTGGATCTGACCGTGCAGGTGCCAGTAGCGATCAGCACCCAACCCCTTTCCCAGACTGTGGTTGCCAGCACTAGCGTAAGCTTCTCCGTCGTCGCGACTGGCGATCCAGCGCCAACCTATCAGTGGCGCAAGGACGGCAGCAACTTGACGGGACAGACCTCCTCCACTCTCGATTTAAACAATGTGGATCTGGCCGAAGCGGGTGACTACGACGTCGTGATCACCAATGCCGTCGGTAGCCTAACTTCCCAATCCGCCACGTTGGCGGTGCGGGTTCCGGTCACCATTACAACCCAACCTCGATCTCAAACCCTCTCAGAGGGCGCGACCCTCAGCTTAAACGTGGGTGCAGACGGCTTCCCTGCGCCGACTTATCAATGGCGCAAGGAGGGCATTCTAATTTCCGGAGCGGCCGCCTCCAGCTACACCAAAATGGGGGTGATCGAAACCGACGCCGGCACTTACGATGTAGTGGTTTCCAATGTAGTGGGGGGAGTGATAAGTTCCGCTGCGGGGCTCACCGTCAATGTCGCCCCCTCCATCACGGTTCAGCCAAAAGCCAAAACTATTATCGAAGGAGCAAATACCTCGTTTAGCGTCACGGCTATCGGGACCGGACCGCTTTCATTCCAGTGGCGCAAGGGCGGGGGCGAAATCTCGGGCCAAGCAGCTGCCTCCTTGTCTCTCCCCAACGTGCAAACCGCCGATGCCGGCAGCTACGATGTCGTCATATCCAATGTGGTAGGTTCGGTCACCAGCGACGCGATCAACCTGACCGTGCAGGTGCCGGAATCAATCAGCACCCAGCCCCTTTCCCAAACCGTCGTCGCCAACACCAGTGTGAGCTTCTCTGTGGTCGCGACCGGCGATCCGGCGCCGACCTATCAATGGCGCAAGGACGGCACTGCCTTGACCGGGCTGACTGCCTCGACCCTCTTTTTTGGCGACGTGGATCTGGCCGATGCGGGCGACTATGACGTGGTGGTCACCAATGCTTTCAGCATCGTTACTTCCAACTCCGCCACTTTGTCAGTGCAAGTGCCGGTCAGCATCACCACTCAACCTCGATCCCAAACCCTCGACTGGGGAAAGACCCTTACCCTGTCAGTCGAGGCCAACGGGGTTCCGGCTCCTACCTACCAATGGCGCAAAGATGGCAGCGCGATCTCGGGGGCAACCGCCAATAGTTACACCAAAACCGACCTAGTCGACGCCGACGCTGGTAGCTACGACGTCGTGCTATCTAATGTGGTCGGCGACGTGACGAGTGACGCCGCCAACGTTTCCATTAAGTCCATGCCGGTGATCAGTGCTCAGCCGGAGGGGGGCGTTTTTCACACCGGCGAAAGTTTCGATCTGACCGTGCAAGCCAGCGGCGCGAGCCCGCTCTTGTATCAATGGCGCAAGGCAGGCGCGGACGTGGTCGGGGCGACGAGTGCCTCGCTTTCGTTTGCCAGTCTGGCGCTGGATGATGCCGGCGCCTACGACGTCGGGGTGACGAATCCCGTCGGGGCCACCACTTCGCAAGTTGCAGCCCTCACGATAGTCGAATTGGCCGGAACTCACTCCTACGCTGGCAAGGGCTATCGGACCGGTAAAATTTTAACGATTAACAACACGATCACCTATGCCGGAGATTTGGCGACTTTTGGATGGTCGGTGATTCCACCAGATGCGGTCAGTGGTCAGAAGTGGACGTTTGACGGCAGTGGCGGCAGCGCCGGTGAGGTGGTTCCCCTGTCGGGAGATACCGACTTATTCGAGTGGGATTGGACCAGCACGCCGGCGAGTCCCATCGAATTTTCCTACACCTTAAATGTGCCGAGTAATGTGAACGGGGATCAGAATTTAGCTGGAGTGCTGCGGGCCAGAGCCTCCGGCACTGAGTTGGACACGATGGTAAATCCTGACCCCTTGACCGTACCGGTTGCACCCGCGACGCATGACGCCGATTTCGATCAGGACAACAAGTTCAGTCTTTCCGAATTATTGCGGGTGATCGAACTCTACAACACTAGGGAAGGCACCAAACGCACCGGAACCTACCATCCAGATGGCACCAGTGTTGATGGATTCGCCCCGGGACCGGAGCCCGAGGAGTGAGTTAACCACGCCACCCGCCGGAGTGAAATCCGGCGCAGCCTGGTGATTGAAGGTAACGGAGAGTCTCCGCCGTCGAAGCCTACGGTGACTAGCCGATACTTAGACTGGTTTTACACCCCAGGCGTCTACCCAGAGGTCTCGCTCACGGGTTTGGACATTCTCGAAACCGGACCGCTCCAAATACGCGTTCAACTCCTGAGGGGTTGAGCATTTGGCGATATGGGTCGGTCGCTCCATCGGCTCAAACGACGTGCAGTGCTGCTCGAAATACTTCCAGCCATTTTCCGTCGTGAGGCTGATGTTATCGCACCAGAATCGCCCGCCCGGCCGAAGCACGCGGAACGCTTCCTGTACGTAACGGTAGCGATCCCATTCATCGAGGTGCATGAATACGACCGTGGAATACACCACATCTGCCGAAGCATCGGCGAGCGGCTGCAAATCATGACCTGAAACTTCAATCGCCCGGGCATTGGCATACGCTGTCAATCGGCGGTTGGCGTATTCTACCATCGAGCCCGAAGCATCGCAGCCGATCCAATCCTTTACCAAACTCGAAAGCCCCTTGCCCACTCGACCCACGCCACAGCCGATTTCAACCATCTCGTCCGTCGGTTCGATCCCCACCGTTGCTCGGATCACATTGACCGCATGCACTGCCGTCGCGTCCAACTCCGCCTCGTCGCGCGTGCCCCCCACGTAGAGGAATGCATCCTCGGGAGTCTGTGAGAGCTCGTTCCAGGTAGATTTGTAGTCGGCACGGGATGGCATGGTCGCTCAAACCAATCACCCGCCCGAATCGCGTCAATCTCCGTCACATCTGAGCCTTGCCACTCGCGGTGCTCAATGTTTCGGTCAGGTTCCGACCCAATCGCCATGTCAAAAACACTGCTCGTTACCGGCTCATCCGGACTCATTGGATCAGAAGTCTGCGCTTATTTCGCTCGCGAACTCGGCTACACGATTCACGGCGTGGATAACAACCAACGCGCCGTGTTCTTCGGTCCCCAAGGAGATACCCGCTGGAATCAGGCTCGCCTGACCGAGGGTCTGCCCGGATTCGTGCATCACGAGGTCGATATTCGCGACCGCCCCGGCGTCCTCGCGTTGCTCAAATCGGTTAAGCCAGACGTCATTGTCCACACCGCCGCTCAACCTTCCCACGACCGGGCCGCCGCCATTCCTTTCGACGATTTCGATACCAATGCGGTCGGCACGCTCAACCTCCTCGAAGCCACGCGTCAGGCCTGTCCGGAGTCACCTTTTGTGCACATGAGCACCAACAAGGTCTACGGAGACGCTCCCAATCGTATCGATCTCACCGAGCTCGAAACCCGCTGGGACTACGCCGATCCCGCTTACGCTCACGGCATCGCCGAGACGTTTTCCATCGATCAATCCAAACACTCCCTGTTCGGCGCATCCAAAGTCGCCGCCGATGTAATGGTGCAAGAATACGGCCGTTATTTCAACATGCCCACCTGCTGCCTCCGCGGCGGTTGCTTAACTGGCCCCAACCATACGGGCGTCGAGCTCCACGGGTTCTTGTCCTATCTCGTTAAGTGCAACCTCGAAGGTCGCGAATATCGCGTATTCGGCTACAAGGGGAAACAGGTCCGCGATAACATCCACTCGCTCGACGTCGCCCGGTTCATGGCCGCCTTCGTCGAAGCTCCCCGCGCCGGCGAGGTCTACAATCTCGGCGGCGGCAAGGACAACTCCTGCTCGATCCTCGAGGCCTTCAAGATTGCCGAAAAATTCTCCGGGCAAGAACAGGTTCACACCTACGTCGATGAGAACCGCATCGGCGACCACATTTGCTATTACTCCGATTTACGTAAGATGCGGGAACAGTATCCGAGCTGGGATATCTCAGTTTCACTAGAGGAAACCATTCGGCAGATTGTCGAGGCGTGGCGGACTCGTTCCAAAACTTAGCCAATCCTCGATTCCCGACCAGCGACCGTCATGCAATTTTCCCAACTCCGATTGTCGCTTTTCTTCTCCTTGGCCCTGCTGTTGGGCAGTGCGGCCCCGCTCTCCGCGTTATCCGTGGTCGTGCCTACATTCTCCGACTTGGTCACGAAATCTGACCAAATCGTGCGAGGTCAGGTCGTTCGGGTAGAAAGCCGGCGGACGATCAACGCCGCGGGCTACGAGCTCATCAAAACGTTTGTGAGCATCCGACCGACCGAAATACCCAAAGGCGAATCAAGTTCGGCCGTGGTGCTATCGTTTTTGGGTGGCAGCGTGGCCGGGGAAAAGTTCGAAATTCCCGGTATGCCCAAGTTTAAGAAAGGCGACCGCGCTTGGTTTTTCATTAAAGGCAACGGCAGCACCCTTTGCCCCTTAATTTCCGGGCCCCACGGAGCCTACCGCGAAGTAAAAGATCCGACGACAAATGAGCTCCGAGTCGTCCGCTACGACGGCAGCGCCATGGCGTCCTCCGAAGCCATCGAACGGCCCCCCGTTAACCAGGGCAGTGTTCGTTCACTTTCCTCATCGCCGCCCTTAACTCCGGCAATCTTTCGCGCCGCTATCTATCGCGAATTGGATCGTCCCCCTCCCCCTCTCCCTCTCCTTGAGCAACCGTGATGCGCCTATCCTATTCTTCTATCTGCCGAATCGCTTGCATCGCGCTGACGGCCTGCGGGCTACTGATTCCGAGGTCGTGGGCTTTTGATGTTTACTCCTTCGGTTGGCCTTCCGGAACCGTGACTTTCCGGGTAAATTTGGACTCCGGCGCGGCCCCCGCCGTCCCCCCGCAACGTCTCATGGATGGCACCACCCGCTGGAGCGTCGTTTTTTCCAGCGCCTTGGCGCAGTGGAATACCCACCTCATTCGCACGCAATTAGCGGCGACGCCTCTCACCGATACCCCCTCCTCCCCCAACGGGATCAATGAGGTCTTTTTCGCCAATAACATTTACGGCGAGAACTTCGGCGAAGGCGTGCTGGCGGTCACTCTACCTCGTCCATCCCGTCAAAATCCGTCTCGGTTTTTCGAGTCCGACATCATCTTCAACAGCACGAAAAACTGGAATTCTTACCGCGGAAAACGCCAGTTTGCGACTGATTTTCGCCGCGTAGCGATCCACGAGATCGGGCACGCCATCGGTCTCGATCACCCGGACGAAGCGAGGGAGCCTCAGGATGTTGAGGCCGTCATGAATTCCAGTGTCTCGGATACTGACAACTTAGTCGCCGACGACATAGCCGGGGCAACCGCACTCTACGGCCGGACTCTCCCTCAGCCCACGATCTCCGTGGTCTCTGCTTCGCAAAGCGCGAGTGTCGGTGACCTCATCAATTTCTCCTTTGAAATCGACGGCCAAGCGCCTCCCGCCGAGAAGACGATTGAATTGGGCTACTTTTGGTTCTTCGAGGGCCTCGGCGGTGAAGAAGACTACCTCTTTACCTATGATGATCCCGTGCTCGACCTCGGTCTCGCCCAAACCTTCGACGCCGGCACCTACACCATTCTCGTCGAAAACCCCGATGGCAGTGATTTCAAAGACATCGAGTTGGAAGTCGCCGCCGTGGCGAACACTCCCGCGACGAGCATGGCCAATCTCTCGACCCGCGCCTTTGCCGGATCGGACAGTAAAGCGCTCACCGTCGGTTTCGTTATCCAAGGAGACAGTCCCCAACGCGTTTTGATCCGCGCCGTCGGTCCTACGCTAGGAGAAGCCCCCTTCAACCTCCCCGGCGTGCATCCCAACCCCAAACTCACCCTACAGGACTTCGCCGGAACCGTCATTCAAACGAACGACGATTGGGCCACCGCCAACGCTACTCCTGCCTCGGAGATCGCGAACGCATCGGCCACCGCCGGTGCGTTCGCTCTCTCCGGAGACTCCAAGGACGCCGTGATTATCGCCACTTTGGATCCCGGCGTCTATACGGCTAGGGTATCCGGCGACAACGGCGCCGAGGGATTAGTCATCGTCGAGGCCTATGACATCGATGAATCCGGCGGTAATAGTCGCTTAGTGAATCTCTCGACCCGGGGCTTCGTGGGCACAGATTTATCTGTGATGGTAGCGGGACTGGTAGTCGAAGGACCCGGTCCGCGCACTTACCTATTGAGAGCAGTCGGCGATACGCTCGGCGATTTTGGTATCAGTGATTTCCTCGATGACACCGTGCTGACCCTATTTCGAGGAACAGAACAGGTGCGCTTCGTCGACGACTGGGACGATCCCGCGCAACACCAACCCATGTTGATCGAGGCGATGCAGCAACTCGGCGCATTTCCGCTAACTGATCGACAAGAATCAGCCCTTAAAATCACCCTATTCCCCGGTCCCTACACTATCAAAATCTCCGGTTTCGACGACACCGAGGGGGTTGCTCTCGTCGAAGCCTATGAATTCCCTGAATGATGCGTGAAGCAGGAGCGACTTTGACAATTTATCGAAACCAAGCTGATGATTCCCCATCAGTCCTTCCCGGCTACCTCCCAGTATGATCCGCCCTCTCTCCGTTTTTATCGCCAGCCTCACCTTCGGGACTTTCCTCGCGGGCCAAACTCCGCCGGCACACTCCCCCTTCGTCAAGCCTTCGAACGGCACCGTTGCGGCTAAGCCCGTTGCCGATCAACCCACCGATCTTGCTCTCAGTGGAATCACCTCTTTCGGCGGAACCACCCTCGTTTGCATCACCGTCGTCGCCGAAAAACGAAGCCACTGGATCAAAGTAGGCGAATCCGCCGCTCGCATTCACGTCCTCGGTTATGACCCTCAATCTGGACAAGTGAGGATTAAGTACAATGGGCAAACCCTCAACCTAAAGCTGGCCAAACCCAACTTCGACCCTGCGGCTATTTCCCGCTACTCGCCCGTTCCTTCCGGGCCATTGCCCATCGCCACCGTCGCGCTCCCTGTCGCCGTCACCAATAAGCAGAAAGAAGAAGAAGCCCGGCACCTCGTTAGTGACTTGCTCGAAATCGGCATGATTCAACGCGAGGCCTATCGGCGTGCTGAACGGGGACTGCCGGCTGAGGGTGAAGAAGAGAAGAAACCCTGACCCTAATCAGGTCGTCCGCAAAACTCGTTCTGCTCGGTCGACGAATTTTCCTCTTTCTCCCCCTGCTCCCCTGCGCTTCTCTCTCCGCCAATGAGAATTTTGATTACGGGTGTATGCGGATTTGTCGGGAGTTCCGTTGCGCGAGCCCTGATTGCCGCCGACCGCAGTGTTAATATCATCGGTCTCGATAATTTCATTCGCCCCGGCAGTGAGACAAATCGCGATGATCTCAAATCTCTCGGGATCAAAATATTCCATGGCGACATCCGATGTGCCTCCGACCTCGAGAGTCTACCGAGTGTCGATTGGGTCATTGATGCCGCCGCCAATCCCAGCGTGCTCGCTGGGGTCGATGGCAAGACCAGTTCAAGGCAACTCATTGAGCACAACCTCAATGGCACGATAAATTTGCTCGAATTCTGCAAGTCGCAGCGCGCCGGCTTCACCCTCCTGAGCACCAGTCGAGTCTACTCGATCCCCCCGCTGGCCGATCTCAAAGTTGAAATCCATCGCGGTGCCTTTCGCCCCGATCCCACCGGCGGTTTACCCGCGGGAATAACCGCCGCCGGCGTGGATGAGTCTTTCTCCACCCAAGCACCCGTCTCACTCTACGGCTCCACCAAACTCGCCAGTGAAGCGCTGGCCCTTGAATACGGCCTCACTTTCGATTTTCCGGTTTTTATTAATCGTTGCGGCGTGATGGCGGGAGCTGGTCAGTTCGGCCGTCCCGACCAAGGTATTTTTGCCTTCTGGCTCAACAGCCACCTTCGTCAACGCCCGCTGAAATACATCGGATTCGATGGTCACGGCCATCAGGTGCGAGACTGCCTGCACCCCCGCGATCTGGTGCCCTTGCTCCGCCTGCAATTCTCTCGAACAGAAATCTCGGCGTCTGACCGGATCATCAACGTCAGTGGCGGGAGTCCCTCCGCGATGTCGCTCCGTCAGCTCACCGCGTGGTGCGACGAGCAGTTTGGCGCTCATGAGGTAGCGACTCAGGCCGAACCGCGTCCGTTCGATATCCCCTGGATGGTGCTCGACTCCACCAAAGCGGAAGCGATCTGGGATTGGCGCCCCGAGACCTCGTTATTAACGATTTTGACGGAAATCGCTGATCACGCTCGACTTAACCCTCAATGGCTCGACCTATCAGCCCCAATTTGAGCGCAATGCAGACCAATCTCCCTCCCCCCACCTTATTCTCGGTCGTCATTCCCGCCCGAGACGAAGACGAGTCATTGCCTATCACCGTCGGCAAAATCTCCGACACGTTTTCGGCCGAAAATATCCCTCACGAAATTGTCGTGGTCGACGACGGAAGCTCCGATCGCACCTGGGAGGTATTACAAGAGCTGAAGACCAGATACCCCACTTTGGTGCCGGTGCAAAATAATGGCTTGCACGGCTTCGGGCGCGCCATCGTCTACGGACTCAATCACAGCACGGGAGACGCCGTGGTGATTATGATGGCGGATTGCTCCGACGACCCCAAAGACGCCGTCACGTACTGGCGCCTCTTGGAGCAGGGCTACGAGTGCGTTTTTGGCAGCCGCTTCGTCAAAGGCGGAGCCGTTCACGACTACCCCAAATTTAAGCTCTTCGTGAATCGGACGGCTAACTTGTTCATTAAGACAATTTTCAACATTCCCCTCAACGACACGACCAACGCGTTTAAAGCCTACCGCCGCAGTGTGATCGACGGCTGTCGACCGTTCATGGCCCCTCATTTTAACCTCACCGTTGAAATCCCGCTCAAAGCCATCGTGCGGGGCTTCAGCTGGACGGTCACCCCGATCAGTTGGCACAATCGCCAGTTCGGCGAGGCCAAGCTCAAGATCAAGGAGATGGGCAGTCGTTACTTCTTTATCTGCATGTATGTTTGGCTGGAGAAGTATTTCAGCCGCGGGGACTACCATCGCGGCGACGATCGGATCTGAAAATCCGGGTTTGCCCTCCCTCCGAGAAGCCTAACGCTTCCCCGACTTCATGATTTATCTACTCGGAGGCTCTGGCTATGTCGGGCAAGCGTATCAAACGCTGCTCACCCGTAAAAACATCCCGTTTCGCAATCTGCGACGGGCGGATATCGACTATACCGAAATCGCCACGCTCACCGCCGCGCTCGAAGCCGATAAACCCGAGTTCCTCATCAACGCTGCGGGCTACACCGGTAAGCCCAACGTCGACGCCTGCGAAAACGACAAAGCGGAATGCCTTTTCGGCAACGCCGTTCTCCCTAGCCGTATCGCCGCCGCCTGCAATGCTGCGGGCGTCCCCTGGGGCCACGTATCGAGCGGCTGCATTTACACCGGCTCTCGGCCCGACGGTAGCGGATTCACTGAAACCGATACCCCCAACTTCAGTTTCCGCACCAACAATTGCTCATTCTACAGCGGCACCAAAGCCCTTGGTGAAGAGACCTTAGCGGCCGAAACCAACGTCTACCTTTGGCGCCTGCGCATTCCCTTCGATCACCGAGAAAGTCCCCGCAACTACATCACCAAGATGGTGCGTTACGATCGACTACTCGATGCCGCCAACTCGATTTCAGAACTCCACGAATTTGTCGCCGCTACCTTTGCCTGCTGGGAAAAACGTATTCCATTTGGGACCTACAATGTCACCAATCCCGGCCACGTCACCACCCGCGAAGTCATCGCCGCGATCAAAGCCAGTGGGGTGTGCGACAAGGACTTCAGTTTCTTCGATAGTGAAGCAGAGTTCATGCAGATCGCAGCCAAAACCCCGCGATCAAACTGTGTCATGAACTCGGCTAAACTCGCTGCTGCCGGCATCGAGATGACCGAAGTGCACGCCTCCCTCGAACGTGCCCTCCGTCACTGGCAACCTGCTTAATTTAATTGATATGAAAATACTCGTTACCGGCGGCTGCGGATTCATCGGCAGCAATCTCGTCCGCCATCTTCTGGCGTCTCCTGAACATCAAGTGCTCAACGTCGATAAGCTGACCTACGCCGGCAACCCTCACTCGCTCGCGGACCTCGCCGCCGACCGCCGCTACACGTTTTCACAGACCGACATCTGCGACGCCGAAACCATCGCCGCGCTCTTCACCAGCTACGAACCCGACTGGGTTATGCACCTGGCGGCGGAATCTCATGTGGACCGTTCCATCGACGGCCCGGGAGAGTTTGTTCAAACCAACGTCGTGGGGACCTTCAACCTCCTGCAGGGAGCACGGGCCTACTTCGATTCTTTGTCCGGCGACGCCCAAGATCGTTTCCGCTTCCTCCATGTTTCGACTGACGAAGTCTACGGTTCCCTCGGTGCCACCGGACTCTTCACCGAATCCACGCCCTACGATCCCCATTCCCCCTATTCCGCCAGCAAAGCATCTTCCGACCACCTCGCGCGCTCTTGGGCCGACACCTACGGGCTCCCGGTCTTGGTCACCAACTGTTCCAACAACTACGGCCCCTACCAGTTTCCCGAAAAACTTATCCCGGTCGTCATCCTCAAGGCACTTCGAGGCGAACCGATCCCCGTCTACGGCAAAGGCGAAAACATCCGCGACTGGCTCTATGTCACCGATCACGCCGAGGCCCTCCTCGACGTCATCGCCCGCGGCAAGCTCGGTGAAACCTACAACATCGGCGGCAACAACGAGCGGCAAAATATCGATATCGTCCGCCTCCTCTGCGGCCTCCTTGATGAGTTGCGGCCGCGCCCCGATGGAGCGGCCTACGCCGAGCAAATCAGCTTCGTCACCGATCGCCCTGGCCACGATTTACGCTATGCCATCGACGCCTCCAAGATTAAGCGAGAACTCGGCTGGGTGCCCAAACAGGACCACTCCTCCGGCTTCAGAAAGACGGTCCAATGGTATCTCGATAACGAAGACTGGACCAATAATATCCTCAGCGGTGACTACCGCCTCGAACGGCTCGGTAACTCCTAACTCTCCCTTTTATCTATGACACGCAAAGGCATCATCCTCGCAGGCGGTAGTGGCACCCGTTTGTTTCCGCTCACCATCGCGGTCTCGAAGCAACTCATGCCGGTCTACGACAAGCCGATGATCTACTACCCCATCTCGGTGCTGATGTTCTCCGGCATCCGAGATATCTTAGTCATATCGACGCCCCAGGATCTGCCCAATTTCGAGAAACTTCTCGGCGATGGTTCCGCCTTTGGTCTCAAATTTTCCTACGCCGAGCAGCCGAGCCCCGATGGACTCGCTCAAGCGTTCCATATCGCAGCTGACTGCGGTTTCCTCGACGGCACTCAATCCGCCGCACTCGTGCTCGGAGACAATCTCTTCTACGGTCACGACTTCGCGACATCCTTAGAGAAAGCCTCCGCGCAGGAAACAGGAGCCACCATCTTTGGCTACCACGTGGCGAACCCCACCGACTATGGGGTAGTCGAATTTGCGCCCGATGGACGCGTGGTCTCTCTCGAAGAAAAACCCACGGCACCGAAGTCCAACTACGCCGTGCCTGGACTCTATTTTTACGATCAAGATGTCGTTTCGCTTTCCCGCGCCTTGAAACCATCCCCTCGCGGCGAACTGGAAATTACTGACCTCAATCGACTCTACCTCGAACGCGGAGACCTCTGCGTCGAACTCCTGAGTCGCGGCACCGCCTGGCTCGATACCGGCACCCACGACTCCCTGCTCGAAGCAGGCGATTTTGTCCATATTATCGAAAACCGTCAGGGGCTTAAAATTGCGTGTCTGGAAGAAATCGCCTACACTAAAGGCTGGATCGATGATGCCACCCTCGACGCCCAAATCACCAAACTAGGTAAATCCAGCTACGGCTCCTATCTTCGCAAGTGGCCCCGTCGCCAAACCTGATCACGCTGGCTCTTCCCGTCCGTGCTCAAAGTCTCTTTCATTATCCCGCTCTTTAATGGGCTTAAGCTGACGCAAGCGTGCCTCCGGACCCTGCAAGAGACCCTACCGGCAGATTTAGCCCACGAAATAATCCTCGTCGACGACGGGAGCACCGATGGCACTCGGGACTGGTTGGGCACCCTCAATGCACCGTGCCGCGTTCTACTCAATCCCGTCAATTGCGGCTATTCCGATTCCAACAACCGCGGAGCTCAGATCGCCACCGGCGAGTATCTCGCCCTCATCAACAGCGACCTCGAGTTCTTGCCCGGTTGGCTCGAGCCAATGCTCGATGCCCTAGATGAACAACGCATTCTCGCGCTCGTGGGAAACGTGCAGCGCCGGGTCGATGACAATACGGTTGATCACGCGGGTATTCAGTTTCGAGCAAACGCTAAACTAGACCACATCCGAGAGCTGCCCTCTGTGGCCCAAATTCGACGTAACCCACTTCGCCTCGTGCCGGCTGTAACGGCGGCCTGCTGTATCGTTCGTCGAGATCTATTCATGATGACTCGTCGGGATGGCGCTATCCCCGCCCAGCCCGGGTTTCGCGTCTCCTACCGCAATGGGGGTGAAGACATCGATCTGTGTTTGGAGCAGCGGCAACGCGGCTACCAAATCGGCGTTTTGCTCAATAGTGTGGTGCGACATCATGTGAGTGCCTCCCGTGGAACGTCTCGCCCTCACGACGAAGCGAACAGCCGCAATCTGTTCGGTTATTGGCGCGGTCCTATTATTAATCTCTGCGCTCCCGATTGGGCTCGAGAAAAAATTGCCCAATGGAAACGTGATCGCTCCAGCGTTTCCTGGTCGATTCTCGCATCCGCTATTTCGCTCCGGTTGGGTCTACGCCAATCCACCCCGCGCGCGGCTTGGCTCGAAATCGGCAGTGCGATATTCTATGAAGAATTGCACTGGCGTAGCGTCTTAGGCCTGCCCCGCCCGCCATCGTCCGAAAACACTTCGGACTATCAACTGCGGGGATTACAGGGGGATACGCTCCAACACGAATCCCGAGCCTGCAAAGAGAAGTTCACGCTGCAACTCCCCCCCGGCACCGTTGAAAAGAATATTTTCATCAACGGTTTTGTGATGCCGCCCACCACTGATCGGCTCGAAACTGAGGGTGAAATTGGAGTGCGCTTCCTGGTAAATGGCCTGCCGTCTCGCACCTATTTCCCGCTAGCCGAGGGGCATTTCAATTGCGGCATCGACCGCCCTATGGTCGTCACCGACGAACCGCTCGATATCACGATTGAACTCCTCGGTGTCCGTCGGGAAAATAACCTCGCCTGGTTCGCCCGCATCAGTCGGTCGTGGCCTTTGCCCTCCCAGCTCAAGCAACGTTTGGAGGCGTATCGGCCCCAACTTAAAAATCGCCGCATCCGGGTGGTGCAAGTCCTAGCGGATGATCAGGTTATCTACGATTTTAGGAAATCTCGTCCATTGCGTATCCACCAACGCACGACGAACGATTATCCGTTGGGCATGAATGTGGTGGGCTGGTTCCGCGCAGAATTAGGCATCGGCGAAAGCGCCCGCTGCATGGCTCGAGCCGTCGCTTCGACGGATCTTCCGCACAGCTTCATCGACATGAAGTTACCCTGCTTGAACCGCATGGGCGACAACTCGATGGTTTCGCGACTTCAAAAAACAAACCCGTATCGCGTAAACGTTTTCCACATCGATCCGCCGGTATCGCAGGATATCGATCACCATCACAGTGGCTCATTTCGCCACGAACGCTACAATATCGCTTACTGGGCTTGGGAGCTCCCAGAGTTTCCCGATGCTTGGGTCGCGGCTTGCCAATTCTATGACGAAATTTGGTGCCCCTCGGCGTTCGTGCGCGACGCCATCGCAGCCAAGGTGCCTCTGCCCGTGCACGTGATGCCCCACGCGATCGACTTTCCGATGCCAACCGCAGATCAGCAGGCTCAATTTAAGCTCCCGACCGATCGTTTCAAATTTCTGTTTCTCTACGATCTGAACTCTTACCAAGAACGTAAGAACCCCCACGCCGTCATCGCCGCCTACCGTGAAGCGTTTCCCGAGGAAGCCGGAGTTCATCTCGTCATCAAAACCCAGAACCCCGATAAGAATCCTGAGGCGTTCAAACAACTTCAGCTCGCCTTGCGGGGTCTCACCCACACCACGCTGATCGCCGAAACCCTCTCACTCGACGACGTCCACGCGCTCGAGGCCGCTTGTGATTCGTTCGTTTCATTGCACCGCTCGGAGGGATTCGGCTTAGCGGTCGCCGAGTCCATGTTCTTAGGGAAACCGGTAGTGAGCACTGATTGGTCGGCCACCGCAGAATTCGTGGATGAAACCAACGGGTGCCCTATCCCGGTCGATCTAATCGAATTGGCCGAGACCCATGGCCCATACGAAAAAGGTCAAATTTGGGCAAACCCTCGCGTGCAGGATGCCGCCGCCGCGATGAAACGCCTTGCGGCCGACCCGACGTTGGCGAACCAGTTGGGCCAAAAAGCGGCTCTCACTATCCGAGATCGTTTCGCCCCAGCGGTTATCGGACAACGTTACCAAGCACGCCTTGCCGCCATGCGACTCTGGCCCGACTAATCCGGTTTTAAATCGAACTAAATATTATGAGTCAGCCTATTGATTCCTCCCTTTCAATTCGAGATGAAGTCGCGAAAATTCGCTGGTTTCACTCAATCGATTTAGGTGATGGGGTTCGCACCCCCGGACTCGATGATACCCCTGAAAAACTCGATCGCATTAGATTCCCGCCCGACCTGTCGGGCCGTTCCGTTTTAGATATCGGTGCATGGGATGGTTTCTTTTCATTCGAAGCTGAACGTCGTGGCGCGCAACGCGTGGTCGCGGTCGATTCGTATTGTTGGGATGGAGATGGCTGGGCCAACAGGTCCGGCTTCGATCTCGTCCATCGACATCTCAAATCGAAAGTCGAAGCCCGCCGCCTGGAAGTGCTCGAGGTAGCGGCGGCTGAACTCGGTTGCTTCGACGTCGTGTTGTTTCTCGGTGTCCTCTATCATCTCAAGCATCCCCTCCTTGCCTTAGAGAAAATCGCCGATGTCACCAAGGATCTCCTCATCCTAGAAACCAAAGTCGATCTACTCAGCACCTCCGCCCCCGCGATGGCTTTCTATCGCGATGCAGAACTCAATCGAGACCCAACCAACTGGTGGGCCCCCAACCTCGCGGGGTTAGAGCAGATGCTGAAGGACGTTGGGTTTAAACGAGTGGAAATCGTTTCTCCGCCAAAGTCCATCTGGGCTCGTATCTTCCGGCGTCCGTCTCAGCCCGGTCAATGGTGGCGCGAAGTCCAACAGGGCCGCGTGACGGTTCACGCCTGGAAATAGAAATTCGCCTACTCGACTAGTTTTGCGGCTCAACAAGGCCGATCCCTCGAATCGACAGCCGGCGCAAACAGACCGCCAAACGACGACTATCACTCGGGTCGGTTTGGCTGGGAGGGGTATCGGATTCGATCCTTAAGGCGCTTTTTCCCGGGGGAAGGATCACCCCGACTACTCGCCAGTCCGCTCGCGGCTTTCCGAGGTACTGCTGCCAAAGCACTTGGTCACCTTGTTTCAAATACGCCATGCGCCCGGAATGCGCACTCCACTGTCCCCTCACCTCAATTTGCAACGGCACCGCATAAGGATTATTGAAGACGATATCCACATCGTCCTCTGACCAACGCCAGTGATCATCGCCGTTGCTTTCCGCCCGATGCCAAGGTCGCGGAAACTCCACCGCCAATTCTTGTAACTCTCCCGCGGGGATCAAAGCACTTCGGTTCACGATATTGATCGAGTGCAATTCTTCCAATTTGGGTTCAATCGACGTCGGCCCGAACCACATCGTGAGATTCCCCAGCACGAGGAATGCGACCCAGCGACGACCTGTCGGCACCAAGAGATTGAAGCCCAACAGCATCGGCAAAAGCACTCGACTGGAGGCCCCCGGATAGCCCTCCCAGACCGCCGCCCCTAGCACCAAAGTCAGCGCAGCAAACGGCACCGTGAGTCGCCACCCCGCGTCCCGCCATCGCCACCAGCCCAGCAAAAACCCCGCCTGCACGGTCAGGCTAAGATGAGTGGCCATCGCCGCCGGTAGGTATTTCCAGTCAATTTTATCGGCCGTCGCTGCGACCCAGAGCTCCTGCCAACGATAGCCCCAATCGACAAAGGGCAAAGCAAAGTTCCGCGCCCCAGCGAGCTGACCTTGTTCCGGCAAACGCCAACGCAGAATCGCAAACCAGACGATCAATGGCACCGCCACGACCGCCCCTTTCAGCACTGCATGCCCCCAGCCCTTCCCCGATTTCCAATCGCTCGGCGCCAGTGCCGCGGCCCCCAACACATTAGTTTCCTTCGCCAAGCCCCCCAACGCCAACATCGCCGTCGCCCGCCACTTATGTCCCTGTTCGATCCACTTCAGCGCAAGAGCGAGCAGCAATAAGCTCGGGGCATCGACCAGGGCAGAAAACACACTAAAGCACGCTCCGATGGAGAGCATGATGCCGAACCAGCGAAACGCTCGGTCCAAGTCGACGGGAGGGAACCACCGCCAAAGTAATATCCCCAACAACACCCAGCAGACCACGTTTTGAAGGGCAAAGACGTTTAAAACCCAATTGGGCTGCCCGAACCCGAACAAATACGCCGACCAGGCGAAAAGTATCCGTCGCGCCCGATAGGACAAATTATCCACCGAATCGACGAGTTCCGGATCACCGAGCATCGGATCAAGCGCCAATTGCGCATAATATTGCGCATCATAGCCCGGCGAGCGAAAGTGCTTATACACCACCACGTCGCGCTCTTCCGCCCAATCAATCGCCAAAGGCGTTTCCTCCCCGACCCCGATTAGGTAGGTGAATCCATAACCAGAGACGTAATAGTCGCTGATTTTCACCGCCATCCACAACCCCGCCAACAAATAAAGAGCGGCCAAACCCGGACGCACTTTTCCAGTTCCCATCGGACTAATCAGCCATAAACAAAATCGCTTCAACATACGGGTCCCACCACGCAGCACGACCAGCGTCCCTCCGTCAACCGCGCGTATTGCCTGAAAATACGAGCATGGAAGGTTGCGGTCCGGCATTGCAGCATCGCAAAACAGTCCACTCAATCGCCCGTCCTCCCTATGCGTAAACTGTCGATCGTCATTCCCTGCTACAACGAGCGCGCCACCATCGCTGAATTGATCGCCGTGGTAAGAGCCGCGCCCATCGATATCGAAACCGAGATCATCATCGTCAATGATTGCTCCACCGATGGCACCAAAGAGGTCCTCGATGAGGAGATCGCCCCCCTCGTGGCCAAGGTCATCCACCATACCGTCAATCAAGGCAAAGGCGCAGCCCTTCGCACCGGCCTGAAGGAGGCGACGGGAGACTTTGTGATCATTCAAGACGCCGATCTTGAATATGATCCGCAGGACTACCCTCGTCTACTCATCCCCTTATTGTCGGGCAAAGCCGATGTGGTCTTCGGCTCGCGCTTCATGGGCGGCGAACCCCACCGGGTGCTTTATTTCTGGCACTCCTTGGGCAATCGATTCCTCACCCTGCTCTCCAACATGTTCACCAACCTCAATCTCACCGACATGGAGTGCTGCTATAAGCTTTTTCGGCGCGAGATCATCCAACAGATCCAGATCGAGGAAAACCGCTTCGGGGTTGAACCTGAAATCACCGCTAAAATTTCTCGGATGCAGTGCCGGATCTACGAAGTCGGGGTGGGCTACGCCGGTCGCACTTATGCTGAGGGTAAAAAAATCGGCTGGCGCGATGGCGTCCGTGCCATCTACGCGATTTTGAAATACAACATCTGGCACCGCTAAGCGGATGCTGCTGCTCGACCTCTCGCACACCAGCCACACGCAGGCCCGCACCGGTGTGCAACGGGTTGCCCTCGAGTTACGACGCGAGCTTCGCGCCCGTCACGAGGTTCAGGAAATCACTCACGACCCCTACGCCCGCACGTGGAGACCGTTACAACCGTGGGAACAGGCCAATCTCGATCGTCCCGCTCAGGCTGCCCGGAAACGTGGAGCGTCTTGGCCTCTTTCCGCGCAGTGGCGGGGCTGGTGGCAGCGCCAAACCTCGTCGACCTCTCCCACGTTAGAGATTCCGGCCCCTGCCCAAGGCCTCGTGTTTCCCGAAGTGTTCACGGCCAAGACCGCCACTCAGCTTCTCTCCCTTTTTTCGGCGATCAAAGCGCCTAAAGTTGCCGTCTTTCACGATGCCATCGCCCTACGACTCCCCGAACTTTCCCCCCCCGGGACCGTCGCTCGTTTCCCCAGCTACCTCGAGGAGTTGCGCCAATTTGATGGCATTGCCGCGGTTTCCGAAGACTCCCGCCAATCTCTCCTCGACTACTGGCAATGGGCCGGCTGGGGACCCGGTCCTGAAGTCATTACCCTGCCGCTCGGCTGCGATCACCTTCCCTCCAGCGATTCATCCTCCGCTGCGCCTCCCCCCAACGCTCTCCTCAAAGTGCTTTCAGTGGGTTCCTTGGAAGGCCGTAAAAACCACCTCACTTTGGTTAACGCCTGCGAGAAACTCTGGGCCGAGGGGGCAGAATTCCAGCTTGAGATCATCGGAGCACTGCAACGGGAAACCGGACGCACCGCGATGGACCGCATCCAAACCCTTCAACGGGCCGGATGCCCCCTAGTCTACCACGGCTGGCTAAGCGACGAAGCCCTGCGCCAAGCGTATGAATCAGCCGATTTCACCGTTTACCCGTCAATCATGGAGGGGTTCGGCCTTCCCATCTGGGAGAGCCTACTCCACGGCAAACCGTGTATTTGTTCCGATCAAGGTGCCGTCGCAGAGACGGCCCGCGGGGGCGGCTGTCTCCCCACCCCTACGCTTGATCGTGATGCCTTGGCCCACGCCATATCGACCCTGCTCACCGACCACCCGAAACGGGAAACGCTCACCCAAGCCGCTCGCTCCCGTCGGCCAAATTCGTGGCAAAACTACGCCCGTGACCTCGAATCGTGGATTCAGACTCTGAGCATTAAGGTCGATTCCGACTGAGATTGCCCTTTTCCCCTCGTCATTTCCCGCTAAGGATTCTTTCACACCGCATGGCTCTCACATTTTTCAAGCGCAGCCCCAAGGCTATCCTTCAGCGATCTCGCGACGACTACGCGACCAAATTGCGTCTCAAATACGCTCCGTATTACCACGCGATTGAGTCACAGTCGGGCACGAGTATTCGCCTCAACGGTCGCGATATGATCATGCTTTCGAGCAATGACTACTTGGGTTTATCTTTTCATCCCAAAGTCATCGAAGCTGGCCAAAAGGCGATGAAGCGTTGGGGCACCAGCCCCACCGGTGCTCGCCCGTCCAATGGTTCGCGCTCCTACCACGTTGAGCTGGAAGAGAAACTCGCGACGTTCCTGGGACGCGAAGCCTGTCACGTTCACGCCGCGGGTTATCTTTCCTGCCTGTCGAGCGTCGCGGCTTTTGCCCAGCGCGGAGATCTTATTCTCGCCGATAAAAATATCCATTCCTGCCTGTGGGACGGTGTTCGCCTCTCCATGGCGACCATGGAACGTTTTTCCCACAACAACCCTTCCGATTTACGCGAAGTCGCCAGCGCCCTCGATCCACGCCAAGCCAAAATGCTCGTCATCGAGGGAGTTTATTCGATGGAGGGGCACATTGCCAAAATGCCCGAGCTTATCGGCATCGGTGAGGAATTCGGCTGTTTCAGCGTCGTCGATGATGCTCACGGTTTCGGGGTCCTCGGTCGCCAGGGGCGCGGCACGGTGGATCACTTTGGTCTGAACGATCAGGTCGATATCATCTGTGGCAGCATGTCCAAATCGCTGGCCAGCACGGGAGGCTTTATCGCCGCATCGAAAGACGTGATCGAATACCTCCGCACCAATTCGAAGCAAACGATCTTCAGCGCCGCCGTGCCCCCCTCACAAGCCGCCGTCGCCATGGCTTCGCTGGAGATCATGCAAACGGAGCCCGAGCACCACGAGAGACTCTGGAAAAACACCAAGCGTTACACCGATATTCTACAGTCTCTCGGCTTGGACCTCTGGGACAGTGAAACGCCAGCTGTGCCGATCGTTCTCGGCTCCAGAGAAGCCGTCTACCGATTCTGGCAGGCTCTGCTCGAAAAGGGTGTTTTCACCGTCATGTCGATCGCGCCCGCCGTGCCTCCCGGCAAGGATCTGATCCGCACCGCAATTTCCGCCCTGCACACCGATGAGCAAATCGACCGTATCGGCGACGCCATGGCTTACGCGCTCAAGAAACTCTAGCGCGGCTCCGAGTCTAAAGTTTTCCGAATTATCCGCGCCGTATCTGCCCACATGGGCAGATCCCGCGTGCCTGCCGCCTGGGCGAGTTCCAACCAGCGTTCATCATCGCTGAGCACCTCCCGCAAGCCATCAACCCAAGCCTGATGGTTGTTCTTCGGGATGACCACACAACCGCCTCCGTCGGCATTCTCGCGCAGCACGGGCAAGTCACTACAAACACAGGGTAATCCGCGCCAGAGCGACTCCAATACCGGTAATCCGCAACCCTCCGCAATCGTCGGAAAGACCACCGCTCGAGCCGTCGCCATTAACTCCGCCAACTTCTCGTCTGAGGCGGCTTCATAAAAATGAAAGCCCGGGAAGCGCTGACTCATCTCCCGAAATCGTTGCACGATCGGTTTCCCAAAATGCGGGTTAACTCGACCTACGACGTGCAATTCAAACTCGAGTCCTTCCCCCCATAACCCTGCGGCGACATCGGTCAGAAAAAGTTGATTCTTCCGGGGCTCCACGATCCCCACGCACAGGAGAATTGGCCGAGGCACTTTCGTGCGAGTCTCATGTTTGGGTAGGGAATCAAAATCCGCCCCCAACGGAATCGAACTCACCTGCCCCCGCGGTCGTTCGCCCTGCCACTCCCAAAACCCCTCCAAATCACGCTTCACGGCCTCAGATATTCCGAAGACATGATCAAATTTCGCCAAGAGTTTCATGTAGCGCGGATGCCGCGCCACCGCATGCGGCCAAGTGATTTGAGGATGCTGTAACGGAATCGCGTCGGGAAACAGGGCGGCCAAGCGGCACGGTGGATTATCCAGAAATGCTTCGAACCCCTCTCGCTGCGAAACATCGAAGACCTCCGTCGTAAAATACCAATCATTCGCCTGAAATTTCGGTAAATCTTTACCCCAAACGACCGGCTTAATGTGACTCCCAAGTCTATCCTGCAGTTTGCGATTTACCCGCATCAACCCCGATGCGTGACGCGACTTTGCTGACTTGGTGACATCAAAATAGATCATGACCGCACCGCCTTCTCAAAATTGGCGTAAAGACGGGCCCCGTTCCGATGCGCATCGAAATTTGCCTCGGTCCACTGGCGAGCCGCCACCTGCACCCGTCTTACCTTCGCTTCATCCTTTATTATCTCGCCCAAAGCAGCGGTCCATCGCTCAGGTTTTTCCACCGGCAAAACCCAACCCGTTTTGCCGTCCGCAATCGCCTCGGTCGTCGCCGCGTAGGGAGAAGTTAACACCAGCACTCCCGCCGCCATCGCCTCGGGAATCACGTTGGGCAAGCCATCCCGATCTCCACTCGGTGCCACGATCCCAGTGTGCAGCAACGCGTCCGCCCAAACCAACTGCGCTTGCACCTCCCCTTGCGACAGATGGCCCGTGAAAGTCACTCGATCAGCCAATCCGAGCTCCGCACAACGGGCCTGTAGCCGAAACCGCTCCGGCCCATCGCCAATAATACGTGCCTCAAAATCAATCCCTGCTGCCCGCGCCGCGGCATAAATTTCCAACTGCAACGGCAGTCCCTTTTTCTCCACCAAGCGGGCAATGGCGATCAACCGAAGCTGACTGCGATCTGCTCTCATCGGTTTCAACTGCGGGAAACTCTCCAACCCCCGTCGAATCAAATGCACCCGCTCCGGGGCGTTACCTCGCTTGATCAATGATTCTCGGCCCATCCCCGTCGAGGTATGAATAAACCGAGCATCGGCCAGCTTCTCATTGAGCCACCAATCCCCCCCATGCTCGTAAATATCGTAAGCATGCGCCGCCGCACTGAAACGGTGCCCATTCAAACGCATCAGAATCCACGCGGCCGTGGCCGGCGCCCCCCCCCACGCGGCATGGATCCAATCCGACGGATTTTTTCTAAACTCACGGTAGAAAACTCCCGCAAACCCCGCCCCCAACATGTTCTCCCAAAAGTTCAACCAGCTTGGCGCCCGCCGCCCCCACAGCCCACGCCACAGCACCCCAAATACGTCCCAACGCGTCATGGCGAGCCACGGAATTATCCAGATGAGTTCCCCCAGCCGCCACATGGAAAACTTCCGCACCGCGATTCCATTAAAATCTCCGCCTCCCCCAAAAAGTGAATACACCCGCAGGTTCACGCCCCTGGCCTGCATCGCGAGCACTTCACGCTGCAAGAACGTCTCCGTCGAAACCGGAAACGAAGTAAATAGGTAGGTTAAGGTGAGCGGGGACTGGGACAACATCAGGAACTTGAGCGGTCACCGTAAAACGGCCAAGCGCATTGTTTACCCGCTGGCCAACCTGACTCGACCGCCGATCATTCTTAGACGTAGCGCCGAACTTTAAAGCCCGCCGCTTTCTCCCCCAATTGCACAATATCCTCGATCAATTCAGTCTGATCATCCTTGTAGCGCAGCGCCAAAAACTCATCCCGATAGGTCTCATAGGCGGCTGGATTGCTCATCCACTCATCTACGATCGCGTTAAAGTCCTGTTCTGACTCGATTTTTGGCGTCGCAGCGCCGTTGTGAAAAAATTTCCAAGTCAGCGATTCCTGCGGCATAATTCCTCCAAACGCATTGAACACAATCGGGCATCGGAAATGCAAAGCCTTGGCGCAGGACGTCGTGCCGCCTCGGGTCACAATGAAATCACTCACCTGCATCAATTCGTGCATCACATCGGTGTAACCTTCGATATAAAGCGAAAGCTCAGGGTGCTGTGAACGCCAATGAACTAGCTCGTTGTAGGTCTGATTATTACGACCACAAATCGCAATCACCTGCAGGTGGTCACTGTGCCGTAAAAGTGCTGGGAGCATCGCAAAATGGTTATTCGCGCCATTGCCTCCCGTCGCCAAGAACACCGTGAAACGGTGCGGATGCAGCGCCAGTCGACGTTCCCGGTAAGTCGCTCTGCACTCCGTGGTAAAGAGTGTTTCAGCTGCTCTCGGCCGCATGAGATGCCCTCGCACAATCGCCCGATCTGGAGGAATTCCCAACTTAAGGGCATACTCTCGCGCCGTCGCGGTGCGTGAGATATAGAGGTCCACCGTCGACTCAATCCAATTGCGGCTGTAACCCCAGCCGCCCGAAAACTCGCCGCAGTAGGTCACACATTTCACGTGACCTTCACCCAAAATCTCACGGGCGAACGGAAAGTAGCCCCGATTCAGACAATCATGCACACTGAGGATCAGATGAGGTCGATAATCCAAGAGCACCGCCCGATAAAACGCCCGGCCCAAGGTCACCGTGCGTTGATTGATGAAGCTCAATAACTCCACCACCGCATAAAATAACTTATGCAACCGGGGCAGGCGGAGTTGAATCCAGTTGTAGAGGTTCACTCCCCAGCGGTTCACGACGGACGACTTTTCCAACATTTGCTCGATCCGCACATCAACCCCATGTCGATAGCGCACAAAACACCACTCGGCAAACGCCTGCGCGCGGGCATCATGCCCGCTGCCCGTGCTCGAGGTCAGAACGAGGATTCTGATTTGTTTATTCACCGATTATTTCAATCCGAAATAGTGCCAGCGCACTGCCCGAGCCCACCGCAGAGGCATGAGACGTTCGAATAACGGCGCGAGCCGAGTTTGGAAAAAGTCTCCCGACCTCACCACTCCCTGCCGCTTCCGCGCCACCGCCATGAAAAGATCGTGAGCAGCCATCTCAACCTCTGGCGCATTATCAAAATTAGCTTCGAGCGCGGCCCAAGCTCCTGCCATGCGCTCATTCGCCGCCGCAGGAGAATGCGTTGGAGATTGGCGAGTCATCGCCACGTTGAAATCGGTCCGAAAATCTCCCGGACGGAAGTCGATTACCCGCACGGCCGTCGGCGCTAGTTCCATCAGCAAACTTTCGCTCATGGCACTCAGCCCGGCTTTGGCTACGTTGTAGCCGCTCGTGTAGGGTAAGGGAAACTCCGTCGCCAACGAGGAGACATTCACCAATGTCCCACCTCCCCTTGATTTAAGATCAATCACCTGCTCCCGCATGACTCGCAGCGTAGTGATCAGCATCGCCTGAATTTGCTTTTCCCAGAGCTCGAATGCCGCGAGATCAAACTCCTCAAATACGCCATAGCCGGCGTTATTGACCACGATTTCGAACCCGCCTTCGGCGGCCGCCTGCGCGGTTCGATACGACGCGACCGCGCCGTCCCCATCATCAAGATCAAATGCGATCGCATGGAAGTTGAGATCAGAATCCAGCGCCTTCAACCGAGCCACGCTTCTCGACGTGCCCCAGACGCAATACCCCTCTTTTAACAGTTTTCGAGCGACCGCTCGCCCAATGCCAGAAGACGCTCCCGTCACAAACGCGTTGCGTCGTAATTGATTCATTTTTCTACGAGTTCGGTAGGGCCCGTAGCACCAACGAAACATTGGCGCCGCCAAAGCCACTACTATTATTGAGCACCACTTCGGGTCGTTGCTCGGTTGTTTCTGTCAAGATATTCAAGTCCGCGACCTCGGGATCGATTTCACTGATATTCGCCGAACCGGGGATAAACCCTTCTTTCATCGCCAAAGCACAGAACCCCGTCTCCATCGCTCCCGCCAACGACAGGCCGTGCCCCGTCAAAGCCTTGGTCGAACTCACTGCCGGCCGGGATCCCGACGGTCCGAAGACCGTTCGAATCGCGCGAGCTTCGGAGAGGTCACCGATCGGCGTAGAGGTCGCGTGAGCGTTCAAATACTGCACCTCCTCCGGCTTCACGCCACTATAACGCAGCGCCCGATTGATCGCATTCGAAAGTCCTGTCCCTTCTGGATGTGAAATCGCCACATTATGCCCGTCCGAAGCCTGTCCCCACCCGACCACTTCACAATACGGGGTCACTCCGCGACGTTGCACCTCGGCCTCACTCTCCAGCACAAGCACCGTCGCGCCTCCCGTCCCCACAAATCCATCCCGTTTGCGATCAAATGGTCGTGAGGCCGTGTCCGGATCAGGGTTGAGCGACAGCGCGCGCATCCCCGCGAAGGGTAATATCGTTTCCACGTTTCCATCTTCAGCCCCCACCACAAACATCCGTTCTTGCCGCCCCAACATGATTTCATCGTAAGCGTAGCCCATCGCATGAGAGGACGATGCGCAGGCGGACGCAAAACCGGTGGAGGCCCCTTTAATCTTAAAGTGCGCCACAAGGTTGAACTGCACGGTGCCGGCGATCGAAGCGACGATCCCCAGGGGCGAACAACGCATGACTCCTTGATCGTGCATCTTTCGCACGAAGTAGGTCAGTAAGTTCGGAGAACCTGCCGACGCTCCAAATAACCCCGTATCCTCGTTAGAAATATCTTCCGGGGATAACCCCGCATCGGCAATCGCTTGGGTCATCGCGCAATGACTATACAAGCCATGCGGTCCCATACTGCGGAGAGACTCTCGACGCACTCGATATTTTTCCGGGTAGGTCCAATCCTCTGGATCCAGCGACTCAGTATCGAAATCTTTTACCGGCGCAGCCACCTTGATTGGCACCTTGGGCGATTCAAACGGCGAATAACGCACCACCCCATGGCGCATCTCTCTAAGATTCTTTGCCACGCTCGCGGCGTCGTTCCCGATGCTGGTGATGAAGCCTAAGCCGGTGAGAAAGACCTTGGACATAGAGTTTTAGTAAAACGCAAAATAGAGACGATGGACTCCTAAGTGAGCCATAGATCAAAGATGAGGGGCTGCTAATGACTGCGACGAGTTAACGTCCCTAGATTCCGTAGGTCAACGCACCATGCACCCCTTTTACCAGACGCGACTTAGACAAAGCTAAGGTCACCGCCCTAGCCGTTCACCACGGCTAACGGCGGATTGGTATCACCGGAGTCTTTTCCCACCACCGACGAAGAATCCGACTGCGCAATCGCGTGGGCCGGGATCGGCTGAGCCTTCGCATAAGCGAAGGTCAGTGTAATCTCTTCAGCCATTGCCGCCTTTTCCTGTCCTACTCGGATGGAACCTTCGAACGTAGCCAAAGGCATTTTAGTCCGCTTTGGTCTAATCGACATGCTCAGCAAATCGCCTGGGCGGCAAATCCGATGGCAACGAACGCCTTCACACGAGGTGAAGAAAATCTTAGTGTGATCAATCACCTTACCTTCTTCCGGCACAACCCCTTCCAGCAGGTAAAGCACAGCCAATTGACCCAAGGCTTCCAACATCAGGGAGGCCGGCATGACGGGATTATCCTTAAAATGGCCCTGCATGAAAAACTCTTGGCCGGTAATCTTATATTTACCTTGAGCTACATGACCTGAAATTGAGGCCTCGTTGAGGAACAAAAATGGCGCCCCAATCGGCATGATCGACACAATTTTCTCAATCGGGAGGAATTTCATGGGCTGCGGTGGCGGAAGTCCTCGGACCTTACAATCGATGAACACTTTAATGTCCGAGACCGTGCGAAGATTACGCAGATCCTCGTTATTGATCTGTATTTGCAGCACATCCTCGACCAAGATAACGATTTCCATCATGGTCAGCGAGTCGATCCCGAGATCTTCAACCAAGCGCAATTCGTCGTCTGCTTCTTTCAATTTCGGCCGCAAATCCGGCTCAACGAATCGTTCAATCACACCGATGATCACCGCGGGTAAGTGACTAGCTTCCTGAGTCTTACGATACGCAATGGCTGCCTCGGTCGCCGCCGGCGAGCACCGTTTGAGTGAATCGCGCAAGGCGGATTCTTCATCGGCCGTAAACGGCTTGGCGGTCGCTTCAAGGGCTTCTGAGCCATCTTGACCGTTGAGGTCTGCTTTTGACATGGTGGGACGAAATAACGTCTGGGGCTTTTAATTGTAAACGCTATTCTTGAGCACCAATTCCCGTCATCAGCTGCGCAGAAATCACGACGCCTGCGGCTTATCGGAGCCGTCTCCATCAAATTTGAGGACAATTGATCTCATTCGACGTCATTTTTCTCAACTTGCAAATCAGAGGCTTTGAGTTCCTAAATCCCGAACTCAGCGAAGTTTCCGCAGTTAACGCGCGCAATGAATCAAACTGAATCTTCCAACACCCTCTATTTGATCACGCACGAATTCTATCCCAAAAGGGGTGGTATCGCGACGTTCACCGAGGAAATGGCCAAGGCTGCCGTCGGCTTAGGGATGGATGTCGAAGTCTGGGCCCAACAAGCCGATAATCAGTCCGAGAAGAAGTGGCCATTCCGCCTCGAGCGCATGCCCCTGAAAGGCTCGCACGATTTGAGCTGCCAACTGCGTCTCGCTTTCAGGTTGATTCGGAGCCGCCGCAAACTTCGCCGCGCCACCGTCTATCTTCCCGAACCGGGCCCCATGCTCACTCTGATGCTCCTGCAGCGTTTTAATGCGTTTCGCCCCCAGCATCTGATTCTCACATTCCACGGTTCGGAGATCCTTAGGTTCTACCGCAACCCGCTCATCCGCCCCCTCGCCCGTCGCTTGATCGGATACGCCAAACGCATCAGCGTGCTCACCCACTACACCAGAGACCTTCTATTAGCCCATTTCCCCGAGGCCAGGGACAAAGTTTTAGTCACCCCCGGCGCCCTTCGCTCCGATTTCGCCGTCGTCGAACAACGACCGGTTCGAAAATCCACTAAAACGGTCGTCCTCACCGTCGGGCGAATCCACCCCCGCAAAGGCCAGCTGGTCACCCTCGAGGCCCTCCGCTCACTGGCGCCAAAGTTTCGCTCCCAGATCGAATACTGGATTGTCGGTGCCAGCAATAAGCCAACTTACCAGAAAACCGTAACCGAAGCCGCAGAATTATGCGATTTTCCCGTTAAGTTTTTTGGCGACTTGCCCGATGATGAACTCTCGGAGATTTACGACAGCGCCGATATCTTTGCGATGACCAGCGTGGACTACGGCTCTAGCGTAGAAGGGTTTGGCTTAGTTTACCTGGAAGCTGCGGCGCACCGGCTTCCCGTCGTGGCTCATGCCGTCGGCGGAGTCGCTGAAGCGATCGTCGACGAAGTCACCGGCCTCCTCGTTCCCCCCGAGCACCCTGCGCAACTCACGGCCGCATTCGAGAAATTGATCAGCAATAAAAAACTGCGCCAACAACTTGGTGAAGCCGGTTTCGCCTGGGCTCGACGGACCGACTGGGCCCAATCTGCTCGCGTACTTTTCGAGGAGTGACTCGGCGAATAACCCGAACTCGGCATTGACGCTCACGGGCCGCCCGCTCGTGCTTTAATTTATGCTCGAATCGCGCACTGCAATCCAAGTTCGTTTCGCTGAAACCGACATGATGGGAATCGTCTACCATGGCAGTTATCTTCCTTGGCTGGAAGTCGGCCGCACTCGTCTCTTCGAGGAATTCGGGTTCACCTATCGTAAACTCCATGAGGCAGGCTACCACGTTCCCGTATTGGACTTATCGATAAAATACCGCTATCCCGCCCGCTACGACGATGAGGTGACCGTCAAAACTGTTGTTCGAGAAAAACCGGGTATTCGCATCAAAATCGAATATGAAATCCTGCGGGGCGATCAGTTGCTGGTCACTGCTCGCACCCAACACGCCTTCATTAATCATGCCGGGGCTCCCACCCGTCCTCCCGCCGACTTCCTCGCGGCCTGCAACCGCCATTTTAGTGACGCGGGTTAATCCGCATACTCCGCCAATACCGCGAGGTCGGATTCGTTCCTGCGAGTGGCCTCAAGCTGCGCCTGGCCGCCCAGCTCTCGCACCGCCCAAACCGCATGCGCTCGCACCATGGGAAACTCGTGCCGGGTCAGCGCCAACAACTCCGGCAAACAATCCTGCGTCTTCAAATTTCCCGCCACCACACAGGCATTTCTCAGCAGGCCTCGCAGTTTCAGTCGCTTGATCGCGGTTCCCTTGAACGTCGCGGCAAACGATTCCGGCTCCAGTTGCAGGATCTCCTTCAACTTCAATCGGGCCAATTCCGGCCGAGCCTCCAGCAATCCCGATTTGGCGTCTTGCGCGAATCGATTCCACGGGCACACGTCCGCGCAAATGTCGCAACCATAGATCCGATCGCCAATCCCCGCCCGCAGCTCGCGTGGAATGATGCCCTTGTTCTCAATCGTCTGGTAAGAAATACACTTTCGCGCGTCCAGCACCCCTGGCTCCGGTAAGGCGCCCGTCGGGCACGCATCCATGCAGCGCGTGCATTTCCCACAAAACGTGCCCACGGGATCCTTTTCCCAGCGACGACTCATCGGCGAATCGGAAGCAATCGGCACTCGCACCAAAATGGCGGCCAAGAACAACCAATTCCCAAACTCGGGTGATATGAGCATCGCGTTCTTACCCACAAATCCCAGCCCCGCTTTAGCCGCCCAACTTCGCTCCAAAATCGGCCCAGTATCGACATAATAACGGTAGTCCTTGTTCGTGATCCCCCCCCACGACTCCAGCACCTTACCCGCCTTCACCAAGCCCGGTTTAACGGTATCGTGGTAATCGCGATTGAGCGCATATCGAGCCCATACTCCTTCGCCAGCCGCCTCCCGTGATTCGTCATTTTCACCCGCGGAGTCACGATGGTAATTGACCCCCAACAGAATCACACTGCAAACGCCTTCGAGCACCAAATTCGGGTCGCGCCGCTTGGGCAAAGATCGTTCGAGCCAGGCCATGTCCGCCTGGTGCCCTGCCTTCAACCAATTCTCAAAAGACTCCGCCCCCGGACTCAACGCCTCGTCGACCGACGCAAACCGCACCGCATCAAATCCCTCCGCCACCAACGCACTCCGCAACTCTTCTCGATCGAGCGTCATGCGCCGGGGGTCGCTTTAGCCCAATCTTTGGCTTCTCTTCGATAGGAGCGCATCACATGCAAAATAATATCCACCGCCGGACGGTGGTCAGTCAAAATCACGGTGCCCGCGCGTTTATAAATCGACTCCCTCTCCGCGTAGAGTGATCTGATCCGTTCCCGCGGATCTTCCACGTTGAGCAGGGGGCGATTACGGTTGGTCGAGGTGCGGGCCAAAACCGTCTCAATCGAAGCATGCAGGCAGATCACCACTCCTTTTTTTCGCAAAAAATCCAGCACTCCCGGTTGCACGATCAATCCTCCCCCGCACGCCACCACACACTTATCTCCGGGATGGCCAGCTTCGATAAACCGGCGTTCGAGACGACGAAAATGAGGCTCACCTTCTTTTTCAAAAATCTCCGGAATCGTGCAGCCTTCCGCTCGTTCTATTTCGTGATCACTGTCGAACAATTGATATTTCAATCGGTAAGCCACCGCTCGACCAATGGTCGTTTTGCCCGTGCCCATGAAGCCCACGAGATACAAATTTGGTTCGAATTTTAACATGGGCATGATTGAAGAAAAGCAGCATCCGCACCCAAGGGGCGACGCGGTGATTTGCCAAACCTCAAAATCTTCATCTGCTCCGACCGTCAGTTCCCGCTCTCCCGACCATGCCATCCGATTTCCAGTCTCACCTCTTCGCCAGCGACAATACGTCCGGCATTTGCCCCGAAGCTTGGGCCGCCCTCACCGCGGCAAACCAGGGGCAGCTGCCCTCCTACGGCGATGACGACTGGACGATTCGCGCCTGCAATCTCATTCGCGAAGTATTCGAGAAACCCGACGCCGAGATTTTCTTCGTATTTAACGGCACCGCCGCCAATTCCCTCGCGCTCGCCTCCCTCTGCCAAAGCTACCACAGCGTGATCTGCCATGAGTTTGCCCACGTCGAGACCGACGAATGCGGCGCACCCGAGTTCTTTTCCAACGGCACCAAGATTCTCACCGCCAGCGGGGCCAATGGGAAACTCACCCCCGAATCGGTCGAACAAGTCATCCTCAAGCGCACCGATATCCATTACCCGAAACCGCGCGTGCTTTCGCTCACTCAGTCCACGGAGTGGGGCACGATTTACAGTCGCGACGAGATTGCGGCCCTCACCGCCGTCGCTCGAAAATACCACCTCGCAGTGCACATGGATGGTGCCCGCTTCGCCAACGCGACCGCGGCCCTTCAACAACGAGATGGAATCTCCCCCGCCGACTTCACGTGGCGCGCCGGCGTCGATGTGCTCTGTTTCGGGGGCACCAAAAATGGGATGAACACCAGTGAAGCCGTCGTCTTTTTCCGCCCCGAACTCGCCCACGAATTCGACTACCGTTGCAAACAAGCCGGACAACTCGCGTCGAAAATGCGTTTTTTGAGCTCCCAGTGGGTCGGCATCCTCGAAAATGGCGCCTGGCTCAAACATGCTGCTCACGCCAACGCGATGACGCAGAAACTCGCCCGCGCCCTCCGCGAACGATTCGATATCACCTTCTCTGCCGAACCCCAGGTGAATGCTGTCTTCGCCCAGCTCCCCCCTCTCATCGCCCAACGGCTCCACGAGCGCGGCTGGCATTTCCATAATTTCGTGGGTGCTTCCGGCTACCGGTTGATGTGTTCTTGGGATACTCAGGAATCCGAACTCGACCAATTTCTTGATGCTCTCGGGGAAGAGCTGACTCGTGACGCTTAACCCCCTCACCCGCTTTTCCGCATGAAACTTGCCATCAAACACGAGTCATTCTATCGCTACGAGCGATCCGTCTCCCTTTCCCCGCACTTACTTTACGTCCGGCCGCGCCAAAATTCGTCGCAGCGTCTTCGTAAGTTCAAAATCACCGTCTCCTCCGGCGCGGTTCTTTCCAACGTCATTGATCCGCTCGACAATGATTTTATCCACGCTTGGTTCCCGAAAAATACCGACCTCATTCACGTGCAAACGTCATGCGAGGTCGAATCTCTCAACGTCAACCCCTTCAACTTCCTCCTCTCCGGCGAAGCAACCCAACTGCCGTTCGCCTACGCCGCATCCGTCGCCGAGCCCCTCGCCCCCTATCGCACTCCCCTCACCCCAGAAACTCGCCATGCCATCAACTCATGGCTCGCCCGGGAATTTGGCCAGGCTCCGAAAGAAACGACGGATTTCCTCGGCGACCTTATTCAGTTGATTTTTAAAAAGATCGGCTACCAAAGACGCGAGGAACTGGGCTTCCAAACCTCGATCGAAACGCTCAGTAAAAACAGTGGCACTTGCCGTGATTTCGCCGTGCTGTTTGTTGAAATCTGCCGCGAATTCGGTTTAGCCGCTCGTTTTGTGAGCGGCTACCTCTACACGCCTTCCGACAAACCCGACCTGGCCGGGAATTCGATGCACGCGTGGACCGAAGTCTATCTCCCCGGTGCCGGCTGGAAAGGACTCGATCCCACCGCCGGCGTCTGGTGTGATGACTCCTACATTCCCGTCGCTCATGGTGCCCAAGCCCAATCCGTCAACCCAATCCAGGGCTCCTATTTCAGTGATTATCCCGCCTCCTCCAAACTAGACTCAATCGTAAACGTTTCCCTCATCGCGCCCTAATCTCCTCCTTTTATGCCTGCTCCTCGCCCATCGCCCCGATCATCCCCCCAAGAGCGTAAGCTCACCCAGAGCATTGCCGCCTGTGGCGACGCCGTCGAAGCCTCGATGGCGCGCGCCGATGTGGCCATCACCATGGGAGGAGAACCCACTTTCGTGCCCATCCACCCCGAGGGCGCCGAATGGGCGACGGCCGCGCTTGGCCCCACCAAACTCGCCTACGCCCGACAACTGGCGCATCGCCTCATTTCCCTCAGCTTCCCCGGCAGCGTGATCCTTGAAACCTCCGGCAAACACTTCCCCGGTGAGCCTCTCCCCCGCTGGACCTTGCTTTTACAACACCGGCTCGAAGGCGAACCCGTCTGGAAGAACCCCGAGCTGCTCCGGCGGGATCTCACCCCGGGTTCGAACCGGATCGGCGATGCCCGTAAAACGATTCAAAATCTCGCCAAAGCATTGGGCTTGAACCCTCAGTTTATTCGTCGCCTCAGTGCTCCCGATAAACCCAAAAGCACCGTCGGCTACGTGCTGCCCCTTGATCGCGACGAAGACCACTGGGTCAGTGACGACTGGCGCGGAGAATTCGAAGGCGATCATCTGCCACTGTATTTGGGTGACGGATATGCCGGATTAAGACTTCCTCTCAGTGCGCTTGCTGACGAACGACTTCACCGCGCGCTGACCGTCGAAATCCGGGAAGGCTGTGTTTCGATTTTCGTGCCTCCCCTCATGACCGACGCCTACCTGGCACTCCTCAGCACCATCGAGCAGGTGTTGAGCGATCTCAATTTCAAGGACTGTATTTTAGCGGGCTACGCTCCCCCCCCCGACAAGGACCTTCCCACCATCGGCTTCGCCTCCGATCCCGGAGTCCTCGAAATCAATCTCGCTCCCTGCTCGACTTGGCTCGAATACGACGTCCAATTGAAGCAACTTTACGCTGCCGCCAAAGACGTCGGACTCATCGCCCGCAAACTGCAATTTAACGGTCGCGAAACCGGCACCGGCGGCGGATCTCACATCGTTTTCGGCGGTCCCGAAGGCCTACTCTCTCCGTTCTTCGCGTTCCCTCAATTGTTGCCTTCGCTCATCCGCTACCTGCAACACCATCCGGCACTGAGTTTTGCGTTCACCGGACTCTACATGGGCCCCAGTTCACAAGCTCCTCGTATCGATGAATCGACCTTTGAAGCGCTCTACGAATTGGAAATCGCCTGCGCCGGTGCCGAGCAAATGGGTTACCCCCCGAACCTCGAACAATTCGATCTGCTCTTTCGCGATCTGCTCATGGACCGTTCGGGTAACACCCATCGCGCCGAGCTTAGTGTCGACAAACTTTGGAACCCGTTTGCCGGCAATGGCCGACTCGGTTTAGTCGAATTTCGCGCCTTCGAGTCTCATCCCGACGCCGCCACGATGAGCCTCATCGGCCTGTTTATCCGCGCCATCCTCGCCCGCCTCGTCGGCGATCCCGTATCGGCTCCCTTCGTGCGCTGGGCCGGTGAACTTCACGATCGTTTCTTACTTCCTAGCTTCATCTGGGAAGACCTCCAGGCGGTCTGCGCCGACCTCGCCAACCACGACATCCCCTTCGACGTCGAGTGGCTCCGCGCGTTCTGGAATTGGCGTTTCCCTCTAGTCGGAAAGTTCGATCTAGAATACGCTGACGAAAACGAAGAGCAGCACACCGCCTCTGTCACCTTCCGCCAAGCTCTCGAAGCATGGCCTTTGCTCGGAGAATCCCCCAACGCTGGCACCGTCTCCCGCACGGTCGACTCCAGCATGGACCGCATCGAAGTTTCCGTATCCGACCCCGCCCTCCTGGAACGCGGCATCCTACTCGTCAACGGCTACCCTTGCGAATTTCGCTCGGCGGGCGCCACCACTGCCGCCGGCATTCGTTTTCGAGCGTTTCACCTGCATCCCTCCCTCCACCCTCATGTTCCCGTCCACGCGGCCTTGATCTTGGAGTGGGTCGATCGCCACACCTTCAGCGTGATCGCCGCCGCGCGCTGGCATGTCTGGAGCCCCAAGGGCAAATCCTTCAAAAAGCGGCCCAAAACCGAAAGCCTCGCTCGCAAACGCTTTGCCGGGCGTTGGGAGGAGTGGCCTGAGACCATCGGGCAACAAAGATGGATTCCCTCCATCGATTTCCCCCCCGAGGGTCGCCACACCTTGGATCTCCGCCGCTACCCCGCCCAAGCCCGGGGGTAGTTCGCTTGCCTGCGCCCAAGGACCGCAAGTTCAGAACTCATCATCAGAATTCCAGACTACTCCCTTGTATCTGGCTTCCAGAGCCATTGATTACGTCTTAATGAACCCCGACGATTTCTGGACCAGTCAAGACGGTCAGATTCTGACCGTGCGCCCCCAGGGCGAAGATAAACCGGTCTTACTCACCCTCGCTTTCTGGCCGCGTAACCCCACCGAATTCGCGTTCCTCAAGGATAACTTAGCCACCCTCAAGTTCACCGAGCGTAGCACCCTGGCACGCATCGGCATCGAAATGCTGATCCACGGCCAACCCGTCGTGGACGGGAAGCGACTGCTGCTCGAAGCCGAGGCATTCATCTACGACCATAGTTTTCCTCACGCCTCCTACTGGCGAAAATTGCTTCATTCCGGTTCACCGGTCGGGCGATTATTTCACGCCCCGGCCAGTGCAAAACTTTCAACGGCCGAGATTTGGGAAGCCATCCGCGCCAATACCATAAAGCTGCCCAACACCATTTCCATCGACCGCGATGGCCGGGTGTTTCTTACGCCGCACCACGTTCGCTACACCCTCAAACCCGAGCTGGAACGTGAAACGTTTGAGCGCCTAATTTCGGGTCAAGCGGGTCGCTCCCTGCTCGACAAAGTTCAGGTGCGTCACACCGCGTCACCGCTAGTGATCGCCCCAGCATCGGGTGTTCTCACGAGCTGCTCCATGTATCTGAAGGAGCATTACGTCGTGCTTAATCAAGGTGAAGGCAACTTCGGTATCCACACCAGCGCCGTGCTCCTCGATCCGGTGAAGACTTTCGGCACCAACGTCATGCTCGAAATCTACAACCAAGGCGACGCCCCCGTGGTGAATCCGATGGTCTCAGTCGAGCTGTTCCATGCCCCCGAACGAGACGGCTCCCGCCAGATCGCGCTGCGCGAAAAACGCGAACGACTCAGCACCACGTCGCAAACGATATTTAATCGTCTGGATACCTCCCCGCCCAGCACTTCCGCCGGTGCCACTAAACCTCGTCTGCGGGTCACCGTCCGGGGGCAACACGCCGCCATGGAAAACCGATCGGTTTTTGTGCATTCCGGCGCATCGGGAAAGGGACTGCCAGAAACCGTCTCGGATGCGGAAAAAACCTGTGGATCCCCCACCCTTTTAGAAGCGCTGGAGGAAGCCCCCGCCAATTCCGATACGCTCGTCACCAATTACTTCCCCAACCTGCTCGAGCAAGTCGAGCTACTCGCCCGCCTTCCGGAGCTGAAACTTCGCCGTATTGTCTTTCGGCACGCCTCCCGCACTCACGGTTTTTTCCTCTCCCACAACGCGCACAGTCGTCTCGACACCCTCGATGCCCTCGGCATCGATGTTTATTGGTTCACGCCCAATCTCAACGACCTCTACCTTCACACCTACAAGAAAAATCACGGCTTCTTTCTCCGCGAAGAGGTCAGCCGTCGCTTCCAAGAAAGCACCGTTCTCGCCTTCTACGGCAGCGCCGTGGGACTCAACGACGAACAAACCGCCCGCATTACCAAACTCATTGCGACGCTGACCAACTATATGAGTCCCAACGTCGCGGTTCTCACCGGCGGCGGCGACGGGGTGATGGGGCTCGCTTGCGAACAAGCTCGAGCTCGCGGCGCTTTGACCGGTGCCTGTTTCCTCGAACTCGAAGCGCAGCCGCCCGAACTCGGGGTGGATTTCTTCAACACCTTCCAAGAATCATCCCGGCACTTCCGTCAAAAGTGGTTCGAGGTCGCCGATTTCTGTATCTTCAACGTCGGCGGAGTCGGCACCTTGGAGGAAATCGGCATCGAACTCTGCAATCTGAAACTCGGGATTCGCCCCCGCGTTCCCATGGTGTTTTTCGATGCGACTTACTTCCGCGATCTTCGGGGCCAACTCATGGGTATGATCCGCTCCGGCCGAGCCCCCGCTTGGATGGAAGAATACCTCTTGTTTACCGACGATCCTGAAGAAGTGGTGGCCTTTTATCGCGACAAGCTTCAAGTGCTTTGACCTGATGGCTTCAAACTCCCTGCCCAAATCCGTTCTTGTTGTTGGTTCTGGTGGCCGCGAACACGCTCTCGTTCGCGCCATTGCCGCGTCTCCCGCGGCGCCGCGCATTCTCGCCGCCCCCGGTAATCCTGGCATGGCCGCCGACGGCGCGCAGTGCCACTCCATCGCCGCCGATGCGATCGATGACCTCGTGCAACTCGCCCAGCGAGAATCCATCGAGTTTGTCGTCGTCGGACCAGAAGTGCCGCTCACCCTGGGCTTGGTCGATGCCCTCGCGGCGGCCAATATTCCAGCGTTCGGTCCCCACGCCGATGGCGCCCAGCTCGAAGCGTCCAAAATTTTCACTAAACAGATCCTCCAGAAATACTCGATCCCGACCGCTCCCGCCGGAATTTTTGACGAGGTCGAACCTGCCATCGCCTACCTCCGATCCCGCCCCGCCCCCATCGTCGTCAAGGCCGATGGACTCGCCGCAGGTAAAGGGGTCATCGTTGCCCAAACCACGGCCGAAGCCGAAGCCGCCGTCGCCGACATGCTTGAAGGTAACAAATTCGGGGCCAGCGGCTCTCGCGTCTTAATCGAAGACTGCTTGGTCGGCGAAGAAACCTCCCTGCTCGTGGTGGTTTCCGGCACCACCTACGTCTCCCTTCCGACCTCGCAAGATCACAAACGCATCGGCGAAGGCGACACCGGACCCAATACCGGCGGCATGGGAACCTACTCCCCCGCCGATGTCGTCACGCCCGCTCTGCTCGCCCAAATCGACCGCGAAATCGTCGCCCCATCCGTCAAAGCCATCGCTGCCGAAGGCATCGATTTTCGGGGCATGCTCTTCATCGGCATCATGCTCACGCCCGAGGGCCCCTCAGTGCTCGAATATAATACGCGTTTTGGCGACCCTGAGACTCAGGTCGTGTTGCCACGCCTTAAATGTGATGTGCTCGAACTCCTCTGGCGCACCGCCCAAGGCTCGCTCGAGAACTTCGATCTCCCCGTGTCTGATGAACACGCCATGTGCGTCGTCATCGCCGCCAATGGGTATCCCGGCTCCTACGTCAAAGGCGACCCCATCAATCTGCCCGCACCACTCGCCCCCGGCGTTTCGGTCATCCAGGCCGGCACCAGCCTCAACGCAGCGGGCCAACTCGTTTCCGCTGGCGGACGAGTTCTCGGCGTCACCGCCGTCGCCCCGACGCTCCGGGCCGCCGCCGACTTGGCCTACGCCACTTGCGAGCAAATCAAGATGAGCACCAAGGTATTTCGGCGCGACATCGGAGCCCGCCAATTCAATCGCTCATGAAATCGTTTCTGCTGGTCTGCCTGACTGCGCTGTCCTGCGTCTTCGCGCCCGCCGCGGAACGAGAGGCAAAGCTCACCCCCAAGATTCTCTACACCCAGGAGATCACTCACGTGCCTCCCGCTTGGGCCACCGGAATCGTTTACGATCTACGCGATGTGACTTGGACAAATGGATCCCCTCAAAACGTCCGGAAGCTGTTCACCGAGACCCATCCGCTGTCCGTGGTGCTGCTTCGATCCACCTCTGACCCCGCATGGTTCGCCGCGTTAGCCGACCGCTCCCACCGCGTGATTTTGGTCTCACCGATCGGCACCTCCCCGATTTCCGATGTCAGCGTTGCCGTCACCACCGATGAAGTCTCCGCCGCCATTCAGGCCATCGAAACCGGAGTTGACCTTGCATCGCTCGCCCTACCAGAAATTGCCAAACGCCGATTCGACGAAGCCGCTCTGGTGCGCCGTCACAGCGGCAAGAATGATCCTGCGTCCTCTCTAAACGGACCAGTCGAAACAAACGAAGCGCCCGTCCCTCCTACTCCCGACCTTATGCTGCAACGCGCCGTGCAAATCCTCCAGGGGCTCGAAGCCCTCGGCAGAAGCTAAGTGGGACGCCTGAGTTGCCTTTTCCGGCTAGATTGACCTCATCATCTCTTTAACATGGCTGAATCTGGACTTATTATTGCAGTTTGCACGGGAAACATCTGTCGATCCCCGATGGCGGAAGCGCTCATCGCCCACGCCCTGAAAGCGGAATCTGGGGCCCTCTCCAAATTTCGGGTGATTTCTGCCGGGGTCGCCGCCCGAGATGGCGACCCCCCCTCGGCGAATTCGGTGACTGCCTTGAAAAAAGTCGGTCTCAATATTTCTGGTCATAAGAGCCAAGCGCTTACCCCTGAAATGGTGGCCGAAGCCGATATCATCTTCGGCATGACCGAATCGCACCGTGCCGTCATTCAAGCCGCCATCAGCCCGATGCCGCATAACATCTACCTCCTGCGCGAGTTTATGCCGCAAGAGGCTGATTGCCAAATCGCCGATCCCTACGGCGGCCCGCTGCCCCTCTACGAAGAATGCCGCGACGAAATCGTTGAGGCCTTACCCTCTGTGATGAAGTTCCTTCGCAAGAAATTCGGGTAACTTCGGTATTTTCGGTTTGGGATTTCCTCAAATCACACCTCTCTTCTCCTCTTTTCATCGCTATGATTAACGCCGATCCACTCTCCACTCTCGATCCCGAAATCGCCGCAGCCATCGCGGCCGAACGCTCCCGGCAAGAAAGCCACATCGAGCTCATCGCCTCGGAGAACTTCACCTATCCTGCGGTCATGGAGGCCCAAGGAAGTGTGCTCACCAACAAATACGCCGAGGGCTACCCCGCGAAACGTTGGTATGGCGGTTGCGAACATGTCGACAAAGTAGAGATTCTCGCCGTCGACCGGGCCAAAGCCCTCTTCGGCGCCGAACACGCCAACGTTCAACCCCACTCCGGTTCCCAAGCCAATTTCGCGGTTTACACTTCGGTGCTGCAACCCGGCGACAAAGTCCTCGGCATGAATCTCGCTCACGGCGGCCATTTGACCCACGGCAACCCCGTCAATTTCTCCGGAAAATTCTACAAGTTCGTCCAATACGGCGTCCGCGAGGACACCGGCTTGATCGACTACGAGGAACTCGCCGCTGTCGCCGAGCGCGAACAACCCAAGATGATCACCGTCGGTGCCTCCGCTTACTCGCGGGTCATTGATTTCGAACGCATGGGCGAAATCGCTCGTTCCGTCGGAGCCTACCTCTTTGCCGATATCGCCCACATCGCCGGTCTCGTCGCTGCTGGCGTGCATCCGTCTCCCGTGCCGCACGCCGATTTTGTCACCACCACGACCCACAAAACCCTGCGCGGTCCTCGCGGTGGTCTCATCTTGTGCAAAGCCGAGCACGCCAAAATAATCAATTCGGCGATGTTCCCCGGCGCTCAAGGGGGCCCCCTCATGCACGTGATCGCGGCTAAAGCCGTTTGTTTCGCCGAGGCCATGAAACCCGAGTTCAAAACCTACGCCGCTCAAGTCGTCAAAAACTCCCGAGCCCTCGCCACCGCCATGATTTCGCGCGGTTACGAGCTCGTTTCGGGAGGCTCCGACAATCACCTTTTCCTCGTCGACCTTCGGAGCAACCTGCCCGATCTCACGGCCAAGAAAGCCCAAGAGACCTTGGATCGCGCACACATCACGTGTAACAAAAACACCGTGCCTTTCGAGACCCGGTCCCCTTTCCAGGCTTCGGGTATCCGTCTCGGCACTCCCGCGGTCACGTCGCGCGGCTTCGTCGAAACCGATATGGATGAGATCGCCGGCTGCATCGACACCGTGCTCAAAGCCATCGACACCGATCGCATCGAAGACGCGCTTTCCACCGTCCAAGCCCGCGTCGCCGTTCTCAGTCACAAATATCCGCTGCCTTACTAGCGCCCGTTTGCTAAGATTCGAGCATGGGCGTCAGACTGAGTGACGAGGGCCGCTTCGCGGTTCGATTTCCGTCCCGTCATTCGTCCCGCCTCTATCCGACATGCCAGCTCCTATTCCCGCGTTGAATCGTAAGCCTTGGTCCATGAAGTGGATCGTGCTGGCTATTCTAGTCTGCATCGTGCCCTACACGTGGATCACGATCAAATACCGCAAAGAGGCGCCCCCGCATCAGCCTTATCAGGACAACAAAGACCGTGCCCAGGTGATGCGCTTGCTCGATTCGGGGTTCCAGCGGGTCAACGTCTCGTTCGAGCGTCTGGTTGATCCTCCGTTGCCGCTGCAGGATGCTGCCGCTTTCGAGGCAGTTCCCGGTGGTCTGACTCCCAGTCTCAGCGCACTACTGATTGATAAGCCGGCCGTTCCGACATCGTTTACCCAGTTCAACGCTCCCGCCTCCGCTTTGGTCGGGACCTCTTATGCCATCACGGTCGGTTGCGCCCAACCCAACCGGGATGAACAACCAGCGGAGTCGTTCCTCTATCTACGGGGACGTGAGGCCGTGTTCATCATCGGCTATCAGGAACTCCCCGGCGAGTTCCGCTCGCGCCGACAAGAGAGCTACATTCGGCTCAGCGTGCCCGCCAACACGTTTGATTCGGGAGATTATCACGGGACCTTGATTGGGGCTGAGGCCTCGCACAGCTGGACCTTTACCGTGCACTGACCGTTTCACTCGCTTCTCATCGGAGGTTTGACCTTGCCCCCCGGTTAGCCGAAAACGCCCTCACCTTACATCATGCCCACCGGCTCCGCAAAATCTACGGTCACCCCCGCTCCCGCGTCGGCGACCACCATCAAACCCTCTGATCTCCGGGGGATTCTAAAATACATCCCTCGATTTCGAAATCAGATCTTCGTGATATCGTTGGACGGGGCCGTCATTGCCGATGACAACTTGTCGAACCTTTTGGTCGATATCGCCGTTCTCCGGAGCCTCAGCATCAAGGTCGTGCTCGTCCACGGCATCTCGGTGCAACTGGAGGAACTCTCGCAAGTGCGGCAAGAGTCGATCTCGAATGCCGACGGCACCGGGATCACCAATGCCAGCACGCTTGATCTCGCCGTGCGGGCCTCTTCGCGGGTGTCCCATCTGATCCTCGAAGGCCTCACTCAAAACAATCTCAAATGCGCCATTACCAATGCCATTCGCTCCCTCCCCATGGGCGTGATCAAAGGCGTCGATCACGAGTTCACCGGCAAGGTTGATAGGATCGAGAAGGACACGCTCCATCATCTGCTCGCTGCCAATATAATCCCCATCATTCAACCGATCGGTTTCGACCCCGAGGGCCGCACTCTTCGCATCAATTCTGATCTGTTAGCGGTCAAAATCGCCACGGCGCTCGATGCGACCAAAATCCTCTTCCTCAGTAATCAGCCCGGGCTCATGATCGATCAGGTGTTGCAGCGCGAGGTATCTGTAAAGGTCCTACGGCAGGTGCTCTCCGCCAACCCGGAACGGATCGCGCCCGCAAACCTATCCAAGGCCACCCACGCCGTTAAGGCGATTGAAGCCGGAATCCCCCGCGTGCAAATGATCGATGGCCGGCTCTACGACAGTTTGCTCAATGAAGTATTCTCCAGCGATGGCGTCGGCACCCTCATTTACGGCAACGACTACCAGCAGATCCGACCGGCAACCCGCAATGACGTGCGCTTTATCCACAGCCTGATCCGCGGCGCGATCGAACGCGATGAACTGCTCCACCGCACCCCCGAGTTGATCGAGGAAAACATCGAGCAATTTTTTGTATTTGAGATCGACGAGAACATCGTGGCCTGCGTCACCCTCCGTTTCTACGAAGAACAACCCGAGGTGGCCGAACTCGGTTCACTCTACGTCATGCCGTTTCATCACAAACGGGGAATTGGCCGCAAGATGGTTAAGTTCGCCGCGCTTCAGGCTCGGGAACGCGGCGCGATGCAACTGGTGGCTCTTTCGACTCAAAACTCCACGTTTTTCACTTCCGCATGCGGTTTCGAGGAATCCGAAAAAGACGTTCTACCCGCCTCAAGACTCGCGATCTACGAATCCAATGGTCGAAACGCCAAAATTTTGATTCGTCCGTTGTCTTAATCCTACTGACAATTCGATCGGTCTGCGCGATGGCTTTCCGGAGGGCCACATTTGCGCGTTGCCCCGGTCAGACCTTCCCCCCCGCCCGCCCCCCATTCTGATGAAATCAATTCTCTCGCCCCGAATTCGCCACTTCTTCGCTGTGCTAGGCGTGCTGGTTTTCGCGCCCGCCGTAAACGCCCTCGTGATATTTGATGGCGCGACGGGCAACACCACCGATCCCGGGAATGGCTTGCCGTGGGATAATGTGGGAAACTCCGGTGTTTATCTCGGCGCCTACCACACCGGTTATTGGGTAATCACGGCCAATCACGTCGGATCGAGCGCGATCACCTTAAACGGCCTCAGTTACTCGGGCATCGGTGGCACTGCCGCGCGAATTGGAACGACCGATTTATTACTCTACCGCATCGACATTTCCACCCACGGAGCGCCTTCCCTGCCCCAGCTTAACATCTCCTCGAACACCCCCGTGGTGGGCGCTCAGGTTTTCATGATTGGCGATGGCGGCGGCACCAAAACTTGGGGCACCAATAATGTAGACCAATATGCCAGTTACGCCCTAGTCGACGCGGGACCGACGACGATCGGGCTCATCACGGCCTACGATTCCATCGCCGATGAAGCGCAGGCCCAAGGCGGCGATTCGGGAGGCGCGGTCTATTTTCAACTTCCCGACGAATCGTGGCTCCTTAGCGGAATCATTAGCGCCGTCGGCACCTTCGAAGGATCTGGCACTCAATTTACTGCCTCCATTGCCCTCGCCGCCTACCATACCGATATTACTGGAATCGTCGGCACTGCTGTTCCCGAACCCGCCACCGCGGCAATGTGGATCGGCGCCGCCGGACTCTTGCTTGCCGTGGGACGCAGACGCCGCGAGGCCCCCCGCGGCGCATAATCGCCGCCTCATTTCCATGCGCGCAGTCATCCAACGAGTCTCCTCGGCTCAAGTCACCGTCGACGGAAATACCGTGGGACAAATCGAAGCCGGGCTCTTAGTTTTTCTCGGTATCGCTCGCACCGATACGGCAACCGCAGGTCAGTGGCTGGCCGCTAAGATCGCCAAACTGCGAATTTTCCCGGATGAGAACGGCAACATGAATCGCTCGCTCCTAGATCACGGGGGACGTGCCCTGGTCGTGAGCCAGTTCACCCTCCACGCTCGCACCCGCAAAGGCACTCGTCCCAGCTTCAACGACGCCGGCCCTCCCGCGCTCGCCGAACCGCTTTATCGCTCGTTTCTCGATCAACTCCAAATCGCGCTCGAAAATCGGCCGGTGGCTGCCGGAAAATTTGGCGCCATGATGCAGGTGCAACTCGTCAACGACGGCCCCGTCACGATCATCCTCGATACGGAGACCTCCGCCTAAGGCCGTGAGTTATCCGCGCTTCATTCGCGAGCAACCGATCGAAGCATCGTTCGGTTTCGGCACCACCCTTTGCACCAGTTTCGGGCAGACCTACTTCATCTCCTTGTTCGTGCCCGCGCTCGTGGGGATACTCCCCATCAGCATTGGGCAATTTGGTTCGATCTATGCCGCCGGCACACTACTCGGGGCGGTGCTCCTGCCGTTCTTCGCCGCGCACTACGACTCCACGCCGCTCGCGCCCTACACGCGTCGAGTCTTTTGGGGATTGGGGGCCGCCTCGCTTCTTCTGGCGACCACGGTTCATCCCTTGATGCTGCTCTTCGCGATCGCCGGACTGCGGCTGGGGGCACCGGGTCTCACCACTCATATTTCAAACACCACCATGGCCAAAGGCTTTGCGAAACGTCGCGGCATCGCCCTCGGTTTCTCCTCCCTCGGCTATCCGACCGGCGAAGCAATTCTCCCCCCCCTTACGGCCGCCCTACTTCTCTTCGTCGATTGGCGATTCATCTGGGTGGGCGTGGCAATTCTTTACCTCTTCGCCCTCCCTGCCGCTGCGACTTGGCTAATTAATCGCGCCCGTTTCAGCACTTTTGTAGCGCCTGACTTTGAGTCCGCCAAACCTTCCGCTCGGCGGAATTTGGGCCGGGCTTTTAAGCTGATGACGACCGACCGGCGGTTCTGGTGGTTGCTCCCCGTGCAAATGCTTCTGCCGATGTTGATGACCGCCGCATTTCTCTACCAAGCGGCGATCGCCGAGAGCAAAGGATGGAGCACTTCCTTTATGGCTTCGCTGTTCACCGTGTTCGCCCTTTCCAAGGCAATCACCGCGTTGATCTCCGGGCAGAGGATTGATCGAGTCGGTGCGGTCCGGCTCGTCGGCTGGGTCGCCATGCCCGCCGCCACTGGCTTCATCATTCTCGCTTGGAGCAACCACCCCGCCGCCGCGATCGCTTTCTTCGCTCTCGTGGGACTCACGGGGGGTTCGGCCGGCAACGTATTGACTTCTATCTGGGCGGAAATCTACGGCACCAAACAGCTCGGTGCGATCAAAGGCCTGACCAGTTCACTCGCCGTGATCTCCTCCGCCATTGGACCAGCAATTGCCGGCCTATTGATCCAGTTCGAAGTAGGCTTCACTCCAATGCTAACCGGCTTCGGTATCCTCATCGCGCTGGGGGCAATTTGCGCGCAAAAAGCGGCGCGCATCTCGGTCGGGAACTAAAAGAATCCGTCCCAGTTGCGGCGACGAAATCTCGTTGTAGTCTGCCTTAATTGCGCTGCTTCTATCACCCCGACTACGAATTCCCTCTTCCCCCGGAGCACCCGTTTCCTATGGACAAGTTTCGGCGGGCTGAAGGCATCCTGCGAAAAGAAGCGGGTTCCCTCCTATCGATCGAATCGCCGCCCCCCGCATCCCGGTCCCAAATCGACCGAGTTCATCCAACGTCCTATATCGATAGCTTAAGGTTAGGGACCTTGGACCGGGCGGCGACAGTGCGTCTTGGCCTCCGCCCCAGTGCGTCCCTGCTCAAACGGTCTGCGCTGGAAGTAGGCGGCACCCTGGCCGCAACCGCCGCCGCGCTCACTGACGGACTGGCGTGCAACTTGGCCGGAGGAACCCATCATGCCTTCGCCGATCGGGGCCTTGGCTTTTGCGTCCTCAATGATGTCGCTATCGCTATCGCCGAACTTCGGATCTCCCATCCGGATATTCGTTGTATGGTCATCGACACTGATGCCCACCAAGGCAATGGCACCAACGGCATCTTCGCCGACGACCCCACCGTATTTACCTATTCAATTCATGTCGGCAGAAACTATCCTGCAGAAAAGACTCCCGGCTCCCTTGACGTGCCCCTCCCTCGCTATGTTTCCGGTCTGGCCTATCTTGAGCAACTTGAAGCCACCCTGCCCTCTGCGGTGGAGGACTTTTCTCCTGATTTCATCTTTTGGATCGCCGGAGCTGACCTTCACCGCGACGACCGCTTTGGCCAAATGAACCTTGAAGACGATCATTTCGTCGATCGCGACCGCCTTGTTTTGGACCTCATTTCCTCAAATAGTATCCCGACGGCCGTTCTTTATGGCGGTGGCTACAATCGCAATCGGGAGCACACGGCGCGGCTTCATGCCAGCACCGTGCTCAGAGTGTGTGCAGCCGTTGCCCCTTTAAAATGAATTACCATCATGTTTACCTCTGCATCAAACCCTCCCGCCAGATACGGAACTGCTTTGGTCTTGGATTGTGGCGGAGTAATTATCAGCGTGTCGGCGGTCACTGGCGCAGTCAGTTGCTATCAATAAAGCGTGACCTAACTAACTAACTTCGGCCATGCCGCCAACCAGACCATCTAAGGAAAAAGATAGGATTTTACTCGTGGAGGGATCCACCTTCGCTTGCTGCGATCTTTTGCCTCGACTCAAATCGCTCGACTACGACGTCGTCGGGCAAATTAAAGAGGCCTCCACGGTCGTCACGATGGTCCAAGATCTGCGACCAGACCTCGTCATATTAGACGCCAGTCTGGCCGATTCTGCTGATCCGATCGCAATCGCAAATTCGGTGCGAATGGCCACGGAACGTCCCGTCGTATTTATCGCGGACAGTGTCAGCCGTGAACGATTAGTCACTTCGCCAGATGTGCCTCAATTCAGTTATCTGTCGCCATCCTTCGACGATCGAGAACTTCACTTCGTGCTCGATGCTTTCCTGACGAAGCACCGATCCGAAATACGTATGCGCACGGCCGAGGCTCGCTATAAAGCGCTATCGTCGTCAGCCCTCGATGGGATTGTAACGACGAGCATCACGGGACGAATCACCAGCTGGAACCGAGGAGCGGAAATCATCTTTGGCTACCACGAAAGCGAGATTCTCCGCCAACCGTTGACTCTCTTACTTCCCACCAGATTTCGGCGGGAGAACCTTAAAATGATGGCCCGGCTGCGCACGACCGGAGAAGACGCCAAGGCCGAGCATCGAGTAGAACTCCTCGGTCGCCACAAAAATGGGAGCGAATTTCCACTCGAATTGGCCCTCACCCCATGGAGCAGTCCCGAGGGCCGATTTGTGACTGGAATCATCCGGGACATCTCCAATCAAAAACGCTCACAAGAGCAGCTTCGACTGCAAAGCACCGCACTCGAAGCGGCCTCAAATACCGTCGTCATCACCGACACCAAAGGCGTCATTGAGTGGGTAAACCCCGCTTTCACCAAAACCATCGGTTACACCAAGGAAGAAGCGATCGGGCAGAATCCCCGCATCCTCAGTTCGGGTCAGCAGCCCCCTGGGTACTACGCTGAAATGTGGGATAAACTTTCCTCCGGGGAAAGTTGGAGCGGAGAATTTATCAATCGCCACAAAGACGGCCACTTGATCACCGAAGACGTCAATATCACCCCGGTGCGGGATGAAGAGGACGTAATCACCCACTACGTCGCCATCAAACAGGATATCTCCAAACTCAAAGAGAACATCCAAAACCTCGAAGTCGCCCACCAGCAGCTAGCCGATAAAAATCGCGCGCTCGACGTCGCGCTGATCGAAGCCCGGGCCGCGTCGGAGGCCAAAGCGGCGTTTCTCGCAACCATGAGTCACGAGATCCGCACGCCCATGAATGGATTCATCGGTATGGCGAGTTTACTTCGAAATTCGAGCCCTCTCACCCTTGAGCAAGTCGACTACATCGACACCATCTGTTCCTCCGGCGAGACCCTGCTCACCCTCATCAACGATATTCTGGATTTTTCCAAAATCGAATCCAACCACATGGATCTCGAATCGGTTCCTTTCAATTTGCGCCGCAACTTGGAAGAAACTTTGGATTCCATCGCTCAACCAGCTCGCGACAAATTTCTGGATCTCGCGTTGGAAATAGATCCATCCGTTCCCGCTGCGATTGTCGGCGACAGCGTCCGTATTCGACAGGTCATCACCAACCTGGTTGGCAACGCGATTAAGTTCACCGCCCAAGGCGAAGTCGTCGTTCAAGTCCGCGCCGATCCCGAGAATGGAAATCGCCAACGCATCTATTTTTCGGTCCGGGATTCGGGGATTGGTATCGCCGGAGAAAAACTGGATCGACTCTTCAAATCATTTTCCCAAGTCGACTCCTCGACCACCCGAGTCTATGGCGGCACCGGCCTGGGTCTAGCCATCAGTCAACGACTGGTCGGGCTGATGGGCGGCGAGATTAAAGTCAGCTCTGAGACCGGAAAGGGCTCGAGATTCTATTTCGATTTGGATCTCCCGATCGCGCCCCACCTCGACCATGAAACCCGGGATCAGATTTCGATAAATCTCACGGGACTTAAAATTCTCATCGTCGATGATAATTCCACCAATCGTCGGATCTTCAGCGCACAACTCGCCCAGGCAAATTGCCGCGTCGTAACATGTGCCGGTGGCGCGGAAGCGTTGGCTTGGTTAGATAAAAACTCCGCCCCCGACCTCATCATCACCGATATGCTGATGCCTGGGATGGATGGCGTCACCTTTTCGATGAAAGTTCGGGACTGGGAAAGTGCTCGCAGCCCCCAGCGTAAACTTCCTCTCGTCATGATCTCCTCGGGTGGATTTCATGCGAAGATTCCCGGCGCTGATCGTGCTGATTTCGCGTTCACCCTCACCAAACCAGTCCGTCAACAAGACTTAATTGAAACCGTGGGTCGAGCCTGCTTCGTGGCACTCAAACAACGAGTCGCCACCGCTTCCAACGACACCGGCCAGGAACTGATAAAAACCGCGCTCAACTTCCCTCGGCGCATTCTTCTCGCGGAAGACAATATCGTTAATCGAAAAGTCGCCACCGCGATGCTTAAACGGCTAGGCTATTCCATCGACGTCGCCATCAATGGCACCGAAGCCGTCGACGCGTGCGGTAAACAACGCTACGATCTCGTTTTAATGGACGTCCTGATGCCGGAAATGGATGGCCTTGCTGCCACCCGGGAAATCCGTCGAAGGTTTGACTACCAGCCCCTCATCATCGCGATGACGGCCAACGCGATGGAAGGGGACCGCGAGACCTGTATCGGAGCGGGCATGGACGACTACGTCACCAAACCCATCAAAATTGAAAAGCTTCAGAATGTCGTGAGCCTCCCTCGCCGTGATCCCTCGATCAGCGACTCAAATTAAGCCCCCGGAACCGACAGGCTCTCCCCATTATCCTTGCGGTCGAGTTGCAGGATGAACGGCGCCGCCTGCTTGACCCATTCTTCCGGCATAGGCTGCGCTTGAGCCGACTCAGCTGAGCACTTTTGCAGCATCTCCGTGTTAATCACTCCCGGGTTCAATGGAACCGCCGCCATCGGATCCGGCAATTCGGCGGCCAACGCTTTGGTTAAGCCCTCGATGCCATACTTGGACGCGCAATACGGGGCCACTCCCGGTGAAACACTCCGCCCCCATCCCGAAGATAAGTTCACCACCACGCCACTTCCCCGGGCCACCATGTCGGGAACAAAGTATCGGATCACATTAAACACTCCCGTCACGTTGACATCGATCAACTGCTTAAACTCAGCCGGAGAGATTTCCCACAGCGGCGCCGGTTCATTCATCAATGCCGCGTTATTGATGATCAGATCGGGGGCTCCGTGGGAGGCCGACACCGTTTCATACCAAACCGATACCTTGTTCGCCTGAGAGACGTCGACGATATCAAACCGGTGCCTCTCCCCACATCCGAATCTCAGGTCCAGGATTTTCTCCGGATCTCTGCCACAGCCGATGACCGTATGTCCTTCCGCCATGTAGGTGTCGGCCAGAACACGCCCTAGTCCCTTGGTCACCCCGGTAATAAGAATCTTCATGAACTTATTTTTTGCCCTATCTTGAGGGTCTCATGCGAGGAGAAATCAATCTTAGCCCGCGTTCAGCCGTAAATTCCTATTGACGACATCTCTCTCACAGATTCGTCTCCCCTTCCCTTTATGGCGAGATAGCTCAGTTGGTAGAGCAGCGCACTGAAAATGCGCGTGTCCCCGGTTCGAATCCGGGTCTCGCCACCACCTTTCGACACCGCTCCTTCATCGGAGCGGTTTTTTGTGTCCGCATTCCCCTCTGCGCGGGGCGGTAACGCCCTCCCCCTCAGACATCGGCCTCGAGGACCGCTCTCACCGTGTTAAGCAGCGCGTGCGCCGTAAACGGCTTGGCGAGGAACGCATTTGCCTTCTGCTGCACCTCCTGTAGCGCCCCCGACTCGCCTTTGCTCATGGTCATTCCACTCATCCCGATAATCTTCAACTCGGGGGTAAGCCTCCGCAAGGTCGTCAACAATACGGCTCCATTCATATTGGGCATGTCGACATCGGTGATCAACAAGTCGATCTCCAGCGCCTTGGCACTGTATTTTACGATCCCCTCAACTCCATCCACCCCAGCGATCACCCGATAACCGAAATCGGTTAGCACTGCTTGGGTGATTTCTCGGACCATTTCATCGTCATCCACCACCATGATGAGCTCAGTCCGCCCTCGCGCCGCCGGAAACGGATGGGACGACTGGCTCCCAGCTCCCACTGTTTCGGTCGCCGGTAGAAAAACCCGAAAAACCGTGCCCTTCTTCTCGACCGTCTCGACCTCCACAAATCCCCGATGCAACTCCACCATACTCCGGACGGTAGCCAACCCTAGACCTGAGCCTTTGCCTTCCGCCTTGGTTGTGAAAAAAGAATCCCACATGCGCTCCAAAACCGCCTCAGGAATACCCGTGCCCGTATCGGCAACCTCGACCACCAACCAATTACCACTGCGACCACCTTTAATCTTGGCCGCGGCCGCGTCGTCCAGCTTCCGATTTAAAACCGCAAACGACAACTGCCCCCCACTGGGCATGGCGTCTCGTGCATTTACCCCCAAATTGAGCAAAACTTGGTGAATCTGAGTTGGGTTGGCGTCTACTGGCCATGCGTCGGTGATGATGTTGGTTTTGAGCGTGATATTACGGGGCAGAGTCACCTCGAGAACGCTCACCACATCACGGGCAATATGTTTCACTTGGGTGGTTCGGAGTTCCGATGAAGATCCCTGAGCAATCGACAGAATCTGTCGCACCAAACTCGACCCCCGCGCCGCACTTTTTTCCAATAGATCTAGGATGTGATGATCCTGAGCGGTCTTGACCTGGCTCCGCAGCAACGGCGCAGAGAACAGCACGGGCGCAAGCATGTTGTTCAAATCGTGCGCAATCCCCGATGCCAGCAGTCCTAGACTTTCGAGGCGCTGAGCTCGGAAAAACTGTTCCTGCAGTTCCTTTTTCTCCGAAACATCCTCGGCCATCACCAGCCGAACACTCCGTCCATCAAACTCTAAATTCTGGGAGATGATCTCGACCGGAAAAACCGTGCCATCCTTCCGGCAATGCTTCCATTCACTTTCCGACGCCGACGATTCTTCCTCGCCCCCCAAGCTTCGCCGGATCCGATCGACATCTTCCACCGGATGGACCTGGGGAATCTTCATTTCCAAAAACTCCTCCCTCGTGTATCCATAGTTTTCGATCGCCGCCTTATTCACGGCAATGAAGCCCAACGTTTCTTGGTCGAACAGCCACATGGGCAGTGGATTATGGTCAAACAGCAGCCGATACCGTTCTTCGCTTCGCTTAAGCATTTCCTCCGCAACTTTGCGTTCAGAAACATCCCTCGCGAAAAACACCAACCGACCGTCGTGCCCCGCAATAGATTGAGCACTCAATTCCAGATCCCTGATTCCTCCATCTTTACGCCGTAATCTCTGATCCAAATTCAGGGGGCCTTTCCGCGCAATCAAAGCCAATCTCTCACTCAATTCCGCGGGTCCTCGATCAGCATCAAGATCGGTCACTGTCATCTGCATCAACTCCCGTTCAGTATATCCCGTGAGCACCTCACAAGCGGCATTCACCGACAAAATCCGCCCCTGCGCATCCGTTAATAGATAACTATCTTGGGCCGTCTGGATGATCGTTTCTAAAAACTCGCGGGCCTCGCGTTCCTTCCGCACGCTTTCGTGCTTGAATAACGCAATGTCGATCACCGTGCGCAGTTCTCGCTCCGTGAATGGCTTCAACACGTAACCAAACGGGTCGGCCCCGATAGCCCGGTCAAAGGTGTCTCTCTCCGCAAAAGCCGTAAGAAATACCACTGGCAACCCCAGGTGATCACGAATCAATCGTGCCGCTTCGATGCCGTCCATCTCTCCGGCCAGATTGATATCCATCAGCACCAAATCCGGATGCACCAATTCAGCTTTGGCCAAGACCTCCTCGCCCCTGATACAAAACCCCACCGGTTCGTAACCCAACAACCCCAATTGCTCGCCGATGTCCCGAGCGACAATCGTCTCATCTTCTACAATTAATATTCGCGGGGAACTCATGTTGTTGAGGCGGCTGAAGTTGAATCAACGTGACGGGCCGAGATGATGACCTCTCGTAGCACAGTAAGCTTGACCGGCTTAGTCAAATAATCGTCCATCCCCGCCTCTAGGCAAAGATCTCGATCACCCTTCATCGCATTTGCGGTCATGGCCACAATCACGGGCTGGCGTTCCTCCGCCGCTCTAATGCGCCTCGTCGCCTCGAGCCCATCCAACTCCGGCATCTGCACATCCATTAAGACTAGATCATAGGTTCGACTTTGGCAGGCCGCCACTGCCTCGACTCCGTTTTGCGCAACATCCGCTTCATAGCCGAGTCGACGCAGCATCGCCCCCGCCAACTTGCGATTCACCGGATTGTCTTCAGCCAACAGTATTTTTCGAGGATGCGTCTTCGCGGTCGCGCGTAATTCTACTTTAGCGGCGGTGGGCGCGACTTCCGGCGACCGAGGACGCTCAAGCGGCTTCTTATCGTAATCGACGATCAACGTTCTGCGATTAGCTAACGGCTTCAAATTCGTTGAGCCGTCGAGTGGTTCGGTTCTCGGGGCTTCCGCGACTTCAAAATCGAAAAAGAACACCGAGCCCATTCCCAGTTCCGATGACACTTCAATCTGTCCCCCCATGAGACCGACCAACCGCTGACTGATGGCGAGCCCCAACCCAGTGCCTCCGTAGATTCGTGTCATTGACGAGTCGACCTGACTGAACGACTTGAAGAGCCGTCCGATTTTTTCGGCCCCGATCCCGATGCCCGAATCCCTAATCCGGAAGAAAAGCCGATGAATTCCAGGCCGCAACCGCTTCGATCTCAACTCCACCACCACCTCGCCTTTACTCGTGAACTTGATCGCATTGTCCACCAAATTGGAGATCACCTGCCGCAAGCGCACCGGATCGCCCATAAAGGCAGCAGGCACTGCGGGTGCGATATCAACCGCTAGGTTCAAGCCTTTCTCCCGTGCCCTCACGGCAACGGGTTTCAGCGTTTCATCAAGACTGTGACGAATATTCAGCGAGACCCATTCCATCTTCATTCCACTTGCTTCGATTTTTGAAAAATCGGGGACGTCATTGATCAAGGTAAGTAGAATATCTCCGCTAGAGGTGATGATATCGATGTAGTCCCTTTGTTCGTCACTCAAAGGCTTAGTTTCGCGCAACAAACTAGTCATTCCGATTACGCCATTCATCGGCGTGCGCAGCTCGTGGCTTATGGTCGAAAGAAACGCCGCCTTGGCCCCCGCTGCCGTCCTAGCTTCAACCAATGCGTTATCGAGCACCACATTTTTAGCCTCCAGTTCTTCATGGGCCCGACCGAGATCAGAGAGACTTTTTTTCAGCGCACTAATATCTTCCTTGATGGCAATATAGTGCAAGATCACACCCCGTTCGCTCCTCACCGGAGTGATGCTCACCGCTTCGGTGAAGAGACTGCCATCTTTGCGCCGATTGACAAACTCACCACTCCAGCTCTTTCCCGATGCGATTGTCCGCCACATCGTCGCGTAATATTCCTTCGATTGCACTCCCGACTTAAGCACCCGAGGGTTTTGGCCAACCGCTTCCTCGAAGGTATACCCTGTGATTCGACAAAAAGCCGGATTCACCCACTGGATATTTCCCTTCACATCCGTAATCACTACGGAATTAATCGCCGCACTCAGGGCTGTGCTCTGCAACTGCACCTGCTGTTCCGCCTGCTTCCGTGCCGTGATATCCCGGACGATGGCAGTGGCAAAACTACCGCTAGCGGTTTTCCACCCCGCCAGCGAAAATTCCAAAGGAAAAATTGTGCCGTCTTTTCTTCGTCCCCATCGCTCGGCCGGCAGCCTACCTTCGGTTTGAATTTCACATCCTTTACTCAGCAAGGAAGGGGTCGATAAACGCGCCCAACTCAGATCTTCGAGGATCAGCAAGCTCATCGGCTTCCCCAAAGCCTCCGGCTCGGAGTAGCCGAAGATCTCCGTGGCTCCGTTATTCCACCCCACCATTGATCCCTCACAATCCCGCGTAATAATTCCGTCCTGAGCGGATTCCGTGAGCGCTCGATAACGAGCCTCACTCTCTCGTAAACGTGATTCCGATCGATGTCGATAAACCGCCAAATCAACCGAAGTCCTCAGTTCCTGTTCACCGAACGGTTTGATTAAATACCCATAAGGATTGGTCTTCTTTGCTCGTTGCACGAACTCCGTTCCCGCATACGCCGTCAAAAAGACCACCGGTAAATCCAACCGACTTTTAATCACCTCAGCCGCCGTGATCCCGTCCATTTCCCCCGCCAAATTTATATCCATCAAGATGAGATCTGGGCGGAGGTCCTCGGCGAGTTTGATCGCCTCCTCGGCCAACGCCGTCTTACCCACTGGATCGTGACCGCAATGAGCCAATTGCTCGCAAATATCGCGTGCGACGATCGCCTCATCTTCGACCACCAGTATCCTAAATCTTGATTCTTCGTCTACTTCAGCGTTCATGCCAAGGTCTTCCTGCTAAAGGTTTCTCCGTTCGGGCGTGGTTTCGATGGAGTGAATCGAATCAGGAAACCATTGGTCGGTTCCATCTCCAGGGTGCCCTGCAACTGATGGGTCAGATCGGAGACCAACCGCAGCCCCAACGACTCGGTTTTACTGATGTCGAAGTCCTCCGCCAAACCGATCCCGTCATCTCTCACCCGCAGGTGAACTTCGTCTCCCTCGCCGACTTTAATCTCCAAGCAGACCTGGCCGCTGCTTTCGTGCGGGAACCCATGTTTCAGTGAATTGGCGATCAATTCATTCACGATCAGACCACAAGGGATGGCTTGATCGATCCCGACGAATACCTTCGCCATGGCCAATCGAAGTCGAATTCGCGCTGGGCTTGAATTGTTCGCCCGAAAGAGTTGCGTGGCCAATTGCCGGAGATATTCCCCCAAATCCACCCGGGCGTAATTACCCGTCCGATACAGCGTCTCGTGCAACAGCGCCATGGAACGGATGCGCCCCTGCATATCTCCGAGTGCTCCTTTGACTTCGGAGTTTAATCGCCTATTACCCTCCAGTCGAAGGAGACTCGTGATCACCTGTAGATTATTTTTGACCCGGTGGTGGACCTCCTTGAGCAGCGCTTCTTTCTCGAGCAACGACTGCTGTAATTCCATCTCCCCCGCTCGACGTTCGGTCACGTCCATCGCCATACTGATGACCAACCGCCGACCGTCCGGCAATCTCCCTAAACCGGCCGAGTGAAAGTCCCAAATGCGCACCGCCCCACTTTTAGTGCGGATAGGATAATCCCCCTCTGCCCGACTTTCCGTGAGTGCATAGAGCGCTTCAATACGCTCCAGCGCCGGGGCATATTGCTCTCCATAGGCCAGTTCACTCCAGTCACTGACCGTCCTTATTTCTTTCGAATCATAACCGGAAATTTCGCACCAAGAATTGCTGGTTTGGATGACCGCACCATCCTCCGCGTGCAACATAATCGGGAATGGAGATTTGAGCACCGCGAGTCGAAAACGTTCCTCACTCGCATAGAGCGCTAGTTCCGTATTTTTCCGCTCTGTAATATCAATGATCATACAGAGATGCCGCGGACGTTGCGGATCCACCACCACCGCTGCCGCGATCGTCATGTTAATCCAAACATAGGTTCCGTCTGGTCGCCGGTAGCGCTTATCCATCTGAAATCCCGAAATTTCTGCCGCATTCAAACGCGCCATTTGATCGAGATCTTCCAGCAGGTCGCCAGGATTCGTGATACTTTGCCAATTGATCGCCTCCGTATCGAGAATTGAACGCCCGACGATGGTCGCAAACTGCGCATTCACCTGCAGAATCTCTCCGCTCGCTGAATCGATCGTCGCGATGCCCAAAGGGGCTTCCTCAAAGATCGAACGGAATCGCGATTCACTACGCTGCAGCTGCGTCTGCGAGCGTTTACGCTCATTAATATCCGTGAGCGTGGTCACAATCCACTGTTCGCCCGCCACTGCTCCCGGCAAAAATCGACTCGTAAGCTCAGCCCATTGCACCCGCCCACTAGGGTGCACATACCGCTTCTCGACGGTGTAGTGCTCGACCTCCCCCGCCACAAACTTACGGGCAGCTACCACCTGCTGTTCCCTATCATCAGGGTGGGTCGCCCGGGTAAAGGCATCCGGCTCCTTGGCGTTCCCCACCGAGACTCCCGTAATTCGGGAATGCTCCGCATTGACCAACACCACCTCATCCTTCGTGGTGAGCGATATGCCCACCGGCGCATGGTTAAACACGGCCCGAAACCTCGCCTCGCTTTTGACGGCTTCCGCTTCCAGCCGTTTCTGCTCCGTAATATCGATCATCAACCCCCGCAATGACTGCACTTTGCCTCCCGCTCTAATCAGGCGCACTTCGTCGCGTACCCAAACGAGCCGACCGTCCCCCGCTATGAAACGATACTGTAAGCTGTGGTCTTCCATTCGCGCAGTGTGAGCGAGACAAACGGCGACGGACTCGTCTCGGTCATCCTCGTGAATGTGACTGGCCCAGAAACCCGGCTGGAGCCACTCGGCCGCACGATAGCCTAAGACCCGTTCCACATTAGAACTGACAAATGTAAAGACGTAGCTGGTGGCATCGGCTTCCCAAACCACCCCATCCGTTGAGTCCACCAGATCGCGAAATTTCTGATTAACCGCGGCCAATTCACCCTCCACCTTTCGCCGCTCGGTAATATCCTGAAATGTCCCGTAAAGCCTCACGGTCTTACCATTCTGTCGATCCGCAAACCCCTGAGTGTTCACCCAGCGATGGCGCCCTTTGGCGGTAATAAAAGGTAATTCAAGATCGTAGGGTTCACCCGTATTGATCAAAGTCTCAACGGCCTGTTCAATAATAGGCCTGGCCTCAACCGCATAGAGCGCGATTCCCTCTTCGACACTTGGAGCATTAGGCGGGGCGATCTCGGATATTCGAAAAGTTTCCAGTGTCCATGAAAGTTGCTTGGTTTCCACCTCGATCTCCCATCCCCCTACTTTGGCCAACTGTCCCGTGCGATCAAGTAACTCAGCCTGCCGGATCCGCGTAACATTACTCGCCGTCAACGCCTTTGTTTCTTTACTCAGTCGGCGATGCGCGTGCAGATAATACCCCATGAATGTCAGCACAAATATGATGACCAGTAAGATCGGAATTCGATAGGGTCGGAGGTCACTGAAACGAATCGGTCGCGGTTCGATCGGACCAATCCACTTCGCATAGAGCTGATCAAATTCCTCCCGTCGCAACACTTCTGCCAACGCTGCGTTAATTCGTTCCAAGGCGGCGGTATTCCCGGGCTGAACCACCAGATGGAACCAATGATGCACGTCGGTCACAAATTCGCGGTGCAGTCCCATTTCATCCGGCTGCTCAAACTTCAACGGCCGCGTGAGGAGCGCTACATCACAACGTCCCTCTTTGACCGCCAGCAACGTATCCTGCCATCGACTGGCTCCGACGATTTCGCCGCCCCAGCCCTCATGATTGACGGCATTCAGATAAGACATCGTGCCGTTAAGCGTCGAAATTTTCTTCCCCGCAAACTGGGCCGAATGAGTGATCGGCGGATCCTCCGGCCGGGTATAGGTCACCCCGTGGAGTGAAACGTGCGGAATTGAATACAGCATCACTGCCCGACGCTCTTCAGTCTCAATCACATTGGCCAAGGCATCGATTTCCCCTGCCTTAAATTGCCTGAGAATATCGGACCAATATCCGCTCACGATCTCGAACCGCACGCGTCCCGTCTTCTCCATTTCCACCAATAATTCAGGCGAGAAACCAACCGCTTCTCCATCGGCATTTTCAAATGAAAGAGGCGGAGAATTATTTTCTACCCCGATCCTAATGACCGGAATACCTCCTGCAGCCAAGTCCTCGGCCCTCACAGCTACCACGCAGAGTAAACCAACCAAAACCAACGGGCTCCGCTGAACGATTCGGGAGAGCGTAGCTCGAAAAAGTGATCCCGAGGAGTTTGGCAGTCGCTCGAGTCTTTTCACATCACGCCTTTCCCTGTTCCACTGCGTTCTCGGGTCCTCGTCCGTCATGGGGCTTCCCGTCAAATAATGTGAATATGAATCCCGCATCGATCCTCCCCGAGCCCGCGAATAACCACCATATCGAGTTAACCATCGAGCGACGAATCGCCCCCCTCCGGGTAATCAAACTCGTAAAAAATATTGGAGGCAAAATCATCATCAGTGAAGCGGTATGAGTGACTATTACCCAGCGCTACCCCCGGATTGTGATCTTTTCAGTCTCCACTCACAATAGATTTCGCGACGCATTTATTGGCATAAGGCCTCTTCTTTCTGCTCCCGATGTCTTCCAAATTGAGCTCGATCTATCTCCAATTCTAACCGTTGCCTCCCCCCATTCACCGTGCTAAAACTCGTCGCCATTCAAGCCGCTGCTGTCCGCATCAGTCCGCACATCAAAACCACCGCGGTGCTCACCTCCCTCGCCCTCGACCAGCTGACCCAAGCTAAAATATTTTTCAAAGCCGAACATCAGCAAGTGACCGGCGCGTTCAAAGCCCGGGGGGCAACCAACGCCGTTTTCTCCCTCGCTCCCGCAGTGGCCGCCGGTGGTGTGGTGACTCATTCGTCTGGCAACCACGCCGCCGCCGTCGCCTATGCCGCGAGATTACGCGGCATTCCAGCCCATGTCGTGATGCCCACCACCGTCTCGTCGACTAAGCGGGCTAACGTCTTAGCCGAAGGGGGAATCATAGTGGATTGCGAGCCCACGCTCGACTCGCGTGAACAAACGGCCGCGCGCGTTCTCGCCACGCAAGGTGGCACCCTGATTCATCCCTACAATGATCTGGATGTGATGGCAGGCCAGGGCACCGCCGCGCTTGAGCTTCTCGCCGCTCATCCCGACCTCGATATCGTGCTATGCCCGGTCGGTGGCGGCGGGTTACTCAGTGGCACTGCCGTCGCGGTCAAAACCCTCCACCCCCACATTCGAGTATTCGGCGCCGAACCTGCCGCCGCTGATGACGCGGCCCAATCCTTCCGCACTAAAACCTTGGTCCGACCCACCACCCCACCAGTCACCATCGCCGACGGTCTCAGAGGGGCCCTCGGCGACCTCACCTTTGCCGAAATTATCGCTCACGTCGATGACATCGTCACCGTCGATGAACCCCAGATTGTTGCCGCCACCAGACTTTTGATCCAGTGTTTTACCCAGTCCATTGAACCCTCTTCCGCTGTTCCTCTCGCCGCTTTACTTGACCATTCAATTCCAGACATTCAAGGTAAACGGATTGGAATCATTCTTACTGGCGGCAACGTCATGGCCTGATTTCTGTTTCGGCGGATCCAGTAAGTCGCGTGCGCCCAGCATTGTCGATTGCACGGACCCATGATCAGCCCTGAATCTGCCTCTCGTAGATGAATGGATTAACCTTACTGCAAGATTTAGCGGTCGTGCTCTTAGCCGCCGGCGCGGCGGGTGCCCTGTGCCGAAAACTAGGCCTGTCGGTCATCGTAGGTTACCTTGTGGCCGGGATTTTCATCGGCCCCCTCAACCTTCCTTTCACCTACGTTCAAGACCTCGGGCGCGTGCAGACGCTGTCTCAAATCGGATTGGTCTTCTTGATGTTTTCCATCGGTCTTGGCCTCAGCGTTTCCAAATTGGGTCGAATGGGCATCGCCCCGTTCATCGCGACGGCCGTCGGAGCCTTGCTCGTGCTCGCGACGAGTCGCCTCGTCTTCACCCTCGTCGGACTCTCGGCGCTGGAAGCATTTTTCCTCGCCGCCATGCTCACCGTGTCCAGCTCCGCCGTGATTGCTAAGGTAATCAAGGATTTGAACTTAACCCATGAACGCCCCGGCCAAGTCGGGCTGTCGATTACTGTGCTCGAGGATGTCGTTGCGGTGGTCATGCTGACGATTCTCGGCGCCGAAGTCGCCGCCTCCACCTCCACCTCCAGCGCTGGTCTCGCCACCCTGCTCGCGAGTCTTTCCGCCTTTATCATGCTGCTCATTGGCACCGGACTTTTCGTTCTGCCTCGTCTGCTGCGGCGCCTGGAAACCGCCGTCGACACCGAATTGCTCACCATCGTGGTGGCGGGACTCCTCCTACTCATGGCCGTCTTGGCCGTGGAAGCGGGCTACTCCCTCGCTCTCGGCGCATTCTTACTCGGAGCCATGGTGGCTGACACCCCTCAAAAGGCGGCCATCGACAATTCTTTTCGAGGGATGCGCGACATGTTCAGCAGCGTTTTCTTTGTCGCCATTGGCATGTTGATCGAAGTGCAGAAATTACTGGAACTGTGGCCCCTCATCTTAGCCGTAACAATGCAGTGGAAAAAGAGTCACCGATGGTGAAGTAATTGGAGTTGAATGAAAAGAAACCAATCTAGGAGCGAAAACGCG
>Ga0222654_1000129_pt1 | contig 67757 bp, 43 predicted proteins | sample AntAcemetagen421_FD_179805 | JGI IMG/M metagenome (GOLD analysis project Ga0222654, IMG submission 179805) | Saline water microbial communities from Ace Lake, Antarctica - #421 | ecosystem: Environmental > Aquatic > Non-marine Saline and Alkaline > Saline | place: Antarctica: Ace Lake...
ATTACAGCCAAGAGAATAAAAGAAGTAGAAAAATTGATAAATTACCGACCTATTAGAAAGTTCAATTACAACAACCCTATTGAAACCCTAAAAAATAAAACTGTTGCACTTATCGGTTGAACTCAGCCAATAAAAAGAACCAATTTTTTATTAAATTTTTTTTCCACAAATTTCAGTATTTATCCACAGAGCAGTAAAAACTGAACATAAGTCAATGATTAACAATGGATTAGACTCGTTTACTTCTTGTTGTTTTTTGTTGATAACTATTTATTACTTTAATAAGAAAGTAGAAAGTCTATTCCTATTGTAACACGGCTATACGCTTAATATTAAGCGATTTAGGAGCTCATTTCTTTCTGTTGCCGCTTTAGTTTAGTGCGATAGGTATTAAAGATTCTTGATTTTGAGACGATGCCTAGATACTGGCCTTGGCTGATTACTGGTAGGTTCCATGCACCAGTCTTCTCGAATTTTGACATGACTTCCTGCATCTGTTCGCTTGGTGAAACTGTTTCTGGAGGCTTGTGCATTAAACTTTCGACAATTACACTTTTCTGAGATTCAGGTTCAAACATGATCTCACGAATGTCATCCAGCGTAATAATGCCCTGAAGGACGTTTTCTTCATCCACCACAGGAAATATATTACGCTTTGATTTTTTAACTAATGAGACTAGCTCATGAAGTGTTTGCTGTGGGTGAATGGTGAGTAAATCTTTTTCAATGAGTTTAGAAATACTCATAAGACTCAGTAGCTGTTTGTCCTTATCATTTTGAATTAAGTCTCCAGACTCGATAAGGTTTGCGGTATAGAAAGAGTGCTTTTGAAAGTAGCTATTAGTACTGAAAGCCACTGCAGACACTAGCATTAGGGGCAGGAATAAGGTGTAACCGCTTGTGATTTCAGCAATTAGGAATATTGCGGTTAGTGGGGCATGCAAAACGCCACTCATTACCCCACACATTCCGACTAATGTAAAATTGCTCACGGAGAGAGTTCTTCCAAAATCTAGAAGGTTATTGACCTGGGCAAAGAGGAAGCCTGTGATACCACCAACGAATAGCGAGGGGGCGAAAATTCCTCCGTTCCCACCAGCTCCGATGGTCAGTCCCGTAGCTAACGGCTTTAATAAAAGTACTAAGAAGGCGAGACCAGCCAATAGCCATTGGTCTGATACATTCGCGAAGAATTGACTGTTACTCAAAACTTCAGAGGCCTGACCATTAAGAAGAAGTTTAATGGTGTCATACCCTTCGCCATAAAGGGGATTAAAAAAGAGCATTAGCACACCTAAGGCCACACCACCAATAATTGCTTTGACAACAGGGTGTTTAATTTTTGAGACCTGCTTTTCTGCAAACAAGGTGGTTTTAGAGAAGTAGTATGAAACTAGTCCACAGAAAGCACCTAAAAGGAGATAAAAACCAAAGTCGTTGGCTAAGAATGGATCAGTCAGATCAAATGAGAACAAAACATCCTCACCTAAAAGAAGCATGGAAATGAGGGAACCTATGACAGAGGCAATCAAAAGCGGAATGAAGGCTGCAATAGTAACATCAGTGAGAATAACCTCAATACTAAAGATTACACCAGCTACTGGAGAGTTAAATATACCAGAGATGGCCGCAGCTGCTCCACAACCTATCATTAATGTCCTTTGCTTATAATTGAGGTGCATTAATCGACCAATGTTGGAGCCGATGGCAGAACCTGTTACTACGATTGGTGCCTCTAACCCTACAGAACCTCCAAACCCAACAGTTAGCCCCGATGTAAGCATCCGACTATACATTTTTGTACGGCTGATGATGCTTGATTTTTTTGAAATGGAGTAAAGAATAGCAGTGATGCCATGTCCTAACCGCTCTTTTAAAATGTAATTAGCTAGAATGGCAGTGATTAGAATACCCACTACGGGAAAGAAGATATAGATATATGAGTAGTCTAGTCCTGAAAGGGAGTTCTGAATAAAATGAACTGCACTTTTTAAAGTTACTGCGGCAAGTCCACCAAGAATACCAATAACCCCACCAAGAATGATCACGAAATTCTTAGTGCGAATATGGCGTATACGCCAAATCAAAAATTTACTTAAAAGCGATTTGAAATTCATTTGAGCGATTTGGCTTTTTCCCAATAATGATCCATTTCTTCGAGAGTCATTTCACCAATACTTTTGCCATCTTTTTTGGACTCGGTTTCTAGGTATTGAAATCTCTTAATGAATTTCAGGTTGGTTCTTTCAAGTGCCTCTTCAGGGTCAATGTCTATGAACCTAGAATAGTTGACCAGTGAAAACAATAGATCACCAAACTCACCGAGGGCTTTTTTCTTGTCGACTACCTTGTTTTCAGCTACGTTGAATTCGGCTTTGAATTCTTGCATTTCTTCTTCGACCTTTTCCCAAACCTGCTCTTTCTTTTCCCAATCAAAGCCAATGCCCCTAGCTTTATCCTGAATACGAATGGCTTTAACTAAAGCAGGTAAAGAGGTTGGAACACCACCTAGCACAGACGTATTGCCTTTCTCTTTAAGCTTAATCTTTTCCCAATTGGCCTTTACTGCCTCTTCGTCATTAGCTTCTACATCACTATAAATGTGTGGATGACGATGAACAAGTTTGTCACTGATAGCATTTAGCGCATCTCCTATGTCAAATGCTTTTTGTTCGTCAGCAATTTTTGAATAGAAAACCATATGAAGCATCAAATCACCAATTTCTTTTTTTACTTCCTCCAAGTTTTCAGTTAAGATGGCGTCAGAGAGCTCATACGTTTCTTCAATAGTCAAGTGTCGGATGCTTTCTAGTGTTTGCTTCTTATCCCATGGACAATTCAACCTTAACTCATCCATAATGGTCAGTAGTCTATCGAATGCCTCGAGCTTTTCTTTTCTCCGAATGTCCTTTGGGGGCTGAATCATCTCTTTTTCCTTTCCAGAAACTTATGGGGCAAAGGTAGCGTTATGAAATCAAGTATGTTAAATTTGCCTCAAATTAGTCTGTCATGACCACATTTATATTCACATTAGTCTTAATAGGGTTGTTTTTTGTTGGGATGTCCGTAAGGTTAATTCTTTTGAAAAACGGTGAGTTTAAAGGAACATGTGCTTCTCAAAGCCCATTCCTTAATAAAGAAGGTATCCGCTGCGGTTTGTGCGGTAAGGATATGAAAGATGCCGAAAGTTGCGGAAATCCTGATAATGAGGTAGATAAAGTCCTCGCGCAATTCAAATAAGTCCTTAGACCCTAGGAATCTTTTCAACACATTTTATTGGAGTGTTTCTACACTTGTTTTGCTACTTTTGCAATTGAATTAACGCAGCAGAGCTAGTGACATTAATAAAATCAATTTCAGGTATTAGAGGAACAATTGGTGGAAAAGTGGACCAAGCCCTTACACCAATAGACGCAGTAAAATTTGCAGCAGCATTTGGCACTTGGGTAAAAGAGAAGTCTGGAAAATCAAAGATTATAATTGGTAGAGATGCCCGCCCATCAGGTGAAATGATCTCCAATTTGGTTACCTCAACACTTATTGGTTTAGGCATTGATGTGGTAGACCTAGGGCTATCAACAACTCCGACTGTAGAAATTGCCGTTCCTGCCGAAAACGCTGGTGGAGGTATAATTTTAACGGCAAGTCACAATCCAGTTCAGTGGAATGCGCTTAAACTTCTCAATGAAAATGGAGAGTTTATCTCTGGAGATGATGGAAAAGAAGTTCTTGAGATAGCCGAAAACGATGCCTATTCTTTTGCAGAGGTAAAGAACCTAGGAAAAATTACTCATGACGATACTTACATCACCAAACACATTGAAATGGTTCTAAATCTACCTTTGGTAGATGTTGAGGCTATACGATCAGCTAATTTTAGAGTGGTAATTGATTGCGTAAACTCAACAGGAGGAATTTCATTACCCCCTCTTTTGAAAGCATTAGGCGTAGAACATGTCGAAGAGCTTTACTGCGAGCCAAATGGCCAGTTTCCACATAACCCAGAGCCATTACCAGAACACTTGACGAAGATTTGTTCCACACTAGAAAATGGAAATTACGACCTTGGGATTGTCGTGGATCCTGATGTAGACAGGCTAGCCCTAGTCTCAGAAGACGGATCGACCTTTGGAGAAGAATATACATTAGTGGCCGTGGCTGACTATGTGCTTTCCCAAACAAAAGGAAATACTGTTTCTAATTTATCTTCGACACGTGCCCTGAGAGATGTTACTGAAAAACATGGAGCAACTTATGAAGCTGCTGCTGTGGGCGAAGTCAATGTGGTGACTAAAATGAAAGAAACGAATGCTATCATTGGTGGCGAGGGTAACGGAGGAATCATTTATCCTGAATTACATTATGGTAGAGATGCTTTGGTTGGAATCGCTTTGTTTTTAACGCATTTGGCTAAATTTGGTCAGCCTGTTTCTAGGTTAAGGGCTTCCTATCCGAACTACTATATTTCAAAGAATAAAATTGATCTTTCTCCTGAGATCGATGTTGATAAGGTGCTGTCAACAATCGCTCAGAAGTATAAAAATCAGCCTGTAAATACCATTGATGGAGTCAAAATTGAATTTGATAAGGAATGGGTACATTTAAGGAAGTCAAACACTGAGCCGATCATCAGGATTTATGCTGAATCTGAATCTCAAGCTACGGCTGAACATTTGGCTCAGAAGATAATATCAGATATTAAGGAAGTTGTGTCCAATTAATTTTTTAAGGCATGAAAGTTTATTTCGATAACGCAGCGACTACACCTCTAGATCCAGAGGTTTTCGAAACGATGAGACCATTGATGTTGAATGTCTATGGAAACCCATCCTCAACCCACGCTCACGGTAGAGAGGCTCGGACTAAATTGGAATATGCTAGGCGAACGGTTGCAGATTTATTAAACACATCTCCATCCGAAATATTCTTTACATCAGGGGGGACAGAGGCTGATAATACTGCTATTACCTGTTCTGTTGATGCCTATGATCTTAAGCATATCATTACCTCAGAAATTGAGCATAAGGCTGTTTTAGAAACTTCTCGTAAACTGGAAGCAGAAGGAAAGGTGAAAATCAGCTATGTTGATTTGAATGGCGAAGGCCATCTAAACATGGACCACTTGAACGATCTGCTAAAGAATAATAGTCGCTCTTTGGTGTCGCTCATGCATGCTAATAATGAGATTGGAACGCTTAACGATATTGGTGCAATTGGTGAACTTGCGACTGAATATGATGCTGTTTTTCATTCGGATACCGTGCAAACCATGGGACACTTTGCACACAAAACTCAAAACTTGAATTGCCACTTTCTAGTAGGTGCAGGACATAAATTTCATGGCCCAAAAGGGGTTGGCTTTCTAAGAGTTTGCAAGAGTAAAAAGATAGGTCGTTTTATGCTTGGTGGTGGACAAGAGAGAAATCATCGGGGTGGGACGGAATATGTTTATGGTATCGTTGGCTTAGCGAAAGCTCTTGAAATTGCTTATCGCGATATGAACCACCATGAACGATATATCAGAGGACTGAAAGATCGCATGATTGAAGGCTTGAAGAATAGGATTCCGGGAGTCATGTTTAATGGAGACATTCGTGATGGACATAGCTTGTACACCGTGTTAAACGTAAGTTTTCCTCCATCAGAAGATAATGACATGCTTCTTTTTAACCTTGATATTAATGGAATCTCCGCCTCGGGAGGTAGCGCTTGCAATAGTGGTGCAGCCATGGGATCACACGTTTTGAATGGTATTAAAGCTGACCCTAATAGACAAGGGGTTAGATTTTCTTTTAGTAAATACAACAAGCCAGAGGAGGTTGATTTCGTGTTAGATAAGCTCGTGGAGATTCTTGAACCAGCAATGGTTTAAGAGCTTTTGAATTTTTCATGGTCTTTATAATGAAAACGCGTAAAATATGAAGTCATGTAAAGCTTACATCCTGCTACTTATTTTATTTGTACTCTCCTGTAGTAATGATGATTTTCAAATTGATGAAGTAGATGGAATTATAGTTGACGCTTCGACTATTGCTGGTCTTGAGTCTTGTGGCTTTATGATTCGTATTCAAGGTGAATTGTATAAGCCTACTTATCTCAATACGCAATACGAACAAGATGGATTGGAAGTTTTGCTTAAGGTAGAGTTTCTTGCTACCCGAGCTAATTGTGGCTCACTTGCTACGCCTCCACGTGAAATTAGAATTGAACAAATGAGACCCTCAAGCTGAGTATTGTTGTTTTTTTTCATGTAATCCTCCCAAAGTACAATGCTCTTACTTAACTTGGCGTTTAAGTTGATACCTGAATTAAGGAACAATACAGACTATGAATTTTAAGCACTTTATCCTTTTAACCCTATTGATCTTTTGTGGATGCAATTCCAATAGCGATACTGCTCCTTCTGCCGAGCAGGTGGCCATTATCAAGAACGGTGTAAACGTAACGGGTTTTGAATCATGCGGTTGGGTAATTGAATTTAATACAAGGTTCGGCTCTACAGTAGTGCCCGAAAGCTTGCCTATAGAATTCCAACAAGACAACCTCGAAGTGAGAATAATTGTCACTAATAGTGCTGACCCTGCAGATTGTGGCCCAGACGAAGCTCACAAGGTGCGTATTGTAACTATAAGACTTCCAGGCTAAGCTGTTTTAACGAGGTCTTCTAAACATTCAATCCATTTAGTGGATGTATTTAAGCTTGGCACCAATGTCCAAGTTTCACCTCCAGCTTCCTCAAATTCTTCCTTAAACTCTTCTCCTACTTCAAGTGTGGTTTCAAGACAATCTGAAACGAATGCTGGAGAGAAAGCAAGTACCTTTTTGATCCCTTTAGGTGGTAATTCCTTCAAGAATATGTCTGTATAAGGTTTTACCCAAGGGTCTTTACCCAATCTTGATTGGAAAGTGGTAGTATAGTCACCTTCTTTAAGCCCCATTCTTTCAGCAAGTTGACGAGAAGTATAAAAACACTGTGCTCTATAGCAGTAACGGTTCTTTTCATGCAGCTTATTGCAGCAACTACCCAGTTGACATTGATTCCCAACAGACCCTTTTTTAATATGTCTTTCAGGTAATCCATGGTAGCTGAAAATGATATGATCGTAAGTCTCCTTTTCCATTAAAGCCTTTCCATTGTCTGCAAAAGCTTCTAGGAACTTAGGATGATCCATGAACTGGTTAATGTGTGTAATGGAAGGTATGATTTGCCATTTATTAACCAGGCGATTTACTTTCTCTGAAACAGAGCCTGTACTAGCCGAAGCGTACTGAGGGAATAGTGGAATGACGATGATTTCTGTCACGTTGTGACTTCGGAGCTCTTCTAAAGCACTTTCAATGCTTGGGCTTTGATATCTCATACCAAGGGCTACCTGATAATCATCTCCAAGACTTTCCTGAAGTAAATCTCTGACATCAAACCCATTAAATTTTAATGGAGAGCCACGATCTTCCCAAAGCTTAGCATACTCTTTAGCTGATTTTGGTGCCCGGAATGGTGCAATTATTCCATTGACTAATAAGAATCTAGGGATAAGTGGAATGTCAATCACACGACCATCCATTAAGAACTCTCGCAGATACTTACGAACATCTTTTGTGGCTGGACTATTTGGTGTTCCTAAGTTCACCAACAAAACGCCTTTTTTCTCTTTTCCCATTATCCAAACTTATGCATCCAAAACTCGATGCAAAGATATTTGTTTTCTGTTAGGCCCCATACTTCAATATTTTCTTAGAGACTGTAAAATAAGAAAGCCCGAGATGGCCCCGAGCTTACGATCTATGATTGCTTATAGCATACTGTTTTCGTCTCTATTTATTCAAGCACAATCACTACCTTGAAAAGGTACGCGAGCCTTTTCAGGGTCTCGTGACTTGCAAAGAAAATCCTTTAAGCGATGAAAAGTTTCAAACTTGAATTTCCGAATGCAGAGGGTCAAATGTTATCGGCACGGCTAGAAATGCCCGTGGATAAAAGTCCAAGAGCATATGCCCTCTTTGCTCATTGTTTTACCTGTTCCAAAAACTTTATGGCAGTCACTAATATCAGCCGAGCACTGACGTCTAAAGGGATAGCTGTTTTAAGGTTTGATTTTACAGGTCTCGGGGATAGTGAAGGGGAGTTTGCAGACACCAATTTTTCGAGCAATGTTCAAGACTTGATTGTGGCGGCTGAGTATCTCAAGTCTGAATATGAAGCTCCCAAATTATTGGTTGGACACTCTTTAGGAGGTGCAGCCGTGTTAATTGCAGCCAGTCAACTGCCCTATGTAGCAGCGGTGGCTACAGTCGGAGCACCTGCCGACCCTCCACATGTAAAGCGCCTGTTTGATGGCGCTCTAGACGAAATTGAAACCTCTGGGAAGGCTAAGGTGTCCCTCGGTGGGCGACCTTTCACGATAAAAAAGCAGTTTATCGATGACCTTAAGCACTACGAGCAGTCTCAAGTCATTAAGGAGCTCAAGCGTCCACTCTTGATCTTGCATTCTCCTCAAGATGATACAGTAGACATTAAAAATGCTGAAAAGATATATATGGCTGCGATGCATCCTAAGAGTTATGTCTCTTTGGATGGTGCAGATCATTTGCTCACAAAAAAAGAGGACGCACTATATGTTGGAGAGGTAATCGCCTCTTGGGCCACTCGTTACATGCCAGAAGCTAAGCCAGATGATTTGACTACAGATCGTCAGGTCGTGGTTCGTAATGAAAAGGAAAGAGGCTTGCTTACAGAGATTATTGCCAATGGACATTACATGATTGCAGATGAACCAAAAGATGTTGGTGGAACCGATTTGGCTGGAACTCCTTATGATCTTCTGGTTGCTTCCTTAGGTACTTGTACTGCCATGACGATTCGCCTTTACGCAAATCATAAAGGGCTAGACTTGGAGGAGGTAAAAGTTCATTTGAGTAGAGAAAAGCGTCATGCTGCAGACGCAGAAAACTTAAACGAAAGGAGCAAGGTTGAGTTCATAGACCGAGAGCTGGAATTGACAGGCAACCTCACTGAAGCACAGCGAAATAGGATCGTTGAGATAGCCGATCGTTGCCCAGTACATAAGACCCTAACACATGGGGTGACAATAAATACCAAGCTTAAATAATCTCTCTTTCCTCAAAATATGGGCACTTCGTAAGTCATTTATGATTAATTTGTAAGCTTGCATAAAGCTAGAATTGAATCATTATTACTGATAAGGCAGCTGAATGACTAATATACAGCAGATTCTTGTACTCCTAGGTGGCTTTGCCATCATAGCCGTGGCGGCTAATCAGATTGCTGGCTTTTTTCAAAAGGCTAAGCTTCCGTTTATTACGGGCCTACTTGTAATCGGGCTGTTTTCTGGACCGTTTATCTTCAAGTTGCTACCGAAAGAAGCAGGTTCTGGCCTTCAATTTATTAATGACATTTCCCTCGCATTTATCGCCTTTGCCGCTGCGGCAGAACTCTATTTGAAAGAGCTAAGAGGACAAATGAAGAGCATCAAGTGGATGACCTTCGGCCAGCTGGCTGTCACCTTTATAGGCAGTTCGATACTTATCTATTTCTTGTCTGGTCAGATTGAATTCATGCGCGAGATGAATAATGCGTCAAAAGTAGCCGTGGCTATTATGATGGCGACCATATTTGTGGCCCGATCTCCCGCGTCAGCTATTGCTGTAATCAATGAAATGCGGGCTAAAGGGCCATTTGTACAAATGGCAATGGGCGTTACGGTAATCAAAGACTTCTTGGTTATTATCCTTTTTGCTATCTGTTTGTCCATTGCCACGTCATTGGTAAACGGAAATCCATTTGACCTCCAGTTTTTACTCATACTTCTGGCAGAGCTCACGGCTTCTTTTGTCCTGGGCTATTTAGTGGGAAGGATATTAATCTTAGTATTAAAATTTAGAGCCAATGCATATTTGAAAATGGCCCTCATCTTGGCGGTTGGCTACTCGGTTTATTTACTCTACTATTTCGTTAAGCATTATACACTCGATAATTTTGGGCATGAGTTTCATATTGAGCCACTTTTGATTTGTATCATCGGAAGTTTCATCGTCACCAATTATTCTCGTTTTCGATATGAGTTTATCAAGCTATTAGAAGAGATAGGCCCAGTCGTATATATATGTTTTTTCACATTAACAGGAGCTTCCGTTTCTATCGATATTTTGATAAAAGTAATTGGGGTAGCTTTTATGCTCTTCGGTATTCGTTTGGTTACAATGATTATTGGGTCACTTCTTGGCGGTTCGTTAGCAGGAGATTCTGCCTTATTTAGAAGAATTGGCTGGATGCCATTTGTAACGCAGGCAGGTGTCGGTCTTGGCTTAGCGACTATAGTGGCGAATACATTCCCCTCATTTGGAGCAGAGTTTCAAACCATTGTGGTGGCAGTTATTGTCCTGAACCAATTCGTTGGGCCGCCATTGTTCAAGTGGTCGATTCAACTCGTTGGTGAAGCACGAACTAAGGCGACTACACCTCATTTTGATGGCGTTCGTGATGCAATGATCATAGGAATCGAATCTCAATCTGTCGCTTTGGCAAGACAGTTAAAGGAGCACAATTGGGAGGCGGAGCTTTTGACCAAGAACAAAGAAATACAAACAGATGAATACCCAGATCTCGTAGTGCATCAAGTGGATGATTTTGACTATCAAAGTCTAGTTGAGAACAATGTTGAAAAGGCTGAAGCGGTAGTGCTGATGCTTACAGATGAAGAAAACTTGGCCATTGCCGAGATCTTATACGAACGCGTGGGTACAAAAGACATTGTGGTGCGACTTAACCACCGTTATAATTTTGAGAAATTCCACAAGCTCGATTGCCTAATTGTGGATCCTGCTACCGCAATGGTAAGCTTAATGGATCACCTAGTGAGGTCGCCTCAAGCAGCGACACTCTTATTGGGTATGCAAGAAAACCAAGACACAATGGATGTCGAGGTACAAAACCCGAATTTACGAGGCCTCGCCCTAAGGGATTTGAGGTTGCCTTCAGATGTTATTGTGCTTTCAATCAACCGAGGAGGTCAGAGCATTATTACTCATGGCTATACTAGGATGAGATTAGGTGATACCCTGACTGTTGTTGGTTCTAATAAGAGTCTTGAAGAAGTAGCGCTTCGTTTTGAGCGATAAGGGATTGACCTCTCATCAATTCTTTCAAGTTGCTTTCAGTTAGAGCCATTATATTGATCGAAAATCTAGCCATATGAGAACCTTAATAACTCGTTTTACTTTTTTATTATTTAGTGTTTTTCTGATTGGAAGCCTTTCAGCTCAGAATCTCTATATCACAGGCGGATCATACTTTGATGTCGAATCAGGTGACATGATAAAGAATCAAGGTATAATCGTTCGGAGCGGAAAGTTTGTTCGTGTTAACGAGGCCCTCAATTCTACCGAAGGATATGAACTCCTTCAACTTAGTGACGATCAATACTTATTGCCAGGAATTTTTGACTTGCACGCACATTACCGCGTAACATTTGATGGGGTAAGGCGAGATGAGGTCGAAGCCAACCCTATTATCTTTCTAGCAAATGGGGTTACCTCTACTTTTCCAGGTGGTGAAATTCAGCCTGAAGTAATGTTGGAGGCTAGGCGAAAGATCGATCGAGGCGAGAAGATTGGTGCACGTATTCATAGCTCAGGCCCCTACTTTGGAACCGCTTTTCCGGCATGGAATAGAGGAACTACCATAGAAGATATTTATGCGACCGTTGATAAATGGGCAGCGCTAGGAGTTTCAGGGTTTAAGGCTAAAGGCATCTCTCCGGTATTATTGAAAGCCTTGATTGAAAGAGCGCATTTATACGGATTACCAGTTACAGGTCATCTAGGCTCCGGGTTTAGAAATACTGTCAACCCAAGAGATGCGATTGATATGGGCATCGATCGAATAGAACACTTTCTCGGAGGAGATGCCATTCCAAATACACAATCGGCATACGCTACGCTTCAAGATTTGGACGTTAATGATCCAGCGATTGACAAACAAATAGACCACTTCATCGATAATGGCGTTTTCTTTGATGCGACATTAACAGCCTATGGCTATTATGGTCACCGAAAGGAGTTTTACGATAACTGGCACGATGAAAGGAAGTATTTGACTCCCTATGCCTTGGAAATCACCAAGGAAACACGCCAAGAATTAGGCATGTTCCAAAAGATCTTTGATGTGAAGAAAGTCACCGTTAAAAAGTATTTTGACAAAGGCGGTAAGATCACTTTGGGAACGGACCATCCATCAGTTGGCGAATATATTCCTGGTTTCAGTGCACACCGAGAAATGGAAGCGTTAGTATCAATTGGAATTCCAAATGCAGAGGTTTTGAAGATAGCCACGATCAATGGAGCAGAAGCTTTAAGGAAAAGCGATATCCTAGGAAGTATTGCAGTCAGCAAACTAGCAGATGCCTTTGTAATCAATGGAAATCCTTTGACAGAGATCACAAATACGCGAAATGTTCAGCAGGTGATCAAAGGAGGAAAAGTATTCGACTCAAAAGCCTTATTGAAAAGTGTCGAAGGTAAAATGGGTCCAAAAAGCGAGTCGGACTGGAGGTAAAAGGTCGGCCGAATTGAATTTTTCCTCCTTTGGAGGAGGTTATAAAAGTATCAATCGTCATCCTGAACTCGTTTCAGGATCTTAAATAACCCAGAAAACTGTGATGTTAGATTCTGGAATAAATTCAGAATGACGTGAATTGGTATACTATCAATTATGGAAGAAGGCTTAATTACCTTCGTCTCCTCCGCTTTTTTTCTCCTCTTGTATTTTCTTTTTGATGCCACCTTTACGCATCATCATTCGCCTTTTTCCTGTCTGTCCTCTTTGGAAAGAATCTTGCTGACCTGCACGTCCTCTTTGGCCATTGACATTGTTTCTACCGCGCTGACCACGAACCTTCTGGTGTTTTCCATTACGCTCCTTTTGAAATTGTTCATATTTCTTCCACTGCTCAGGCGTGAGAATGCTTTTCATCCGCTCCATGCGCGCTTGCCTTTCTACAAAGGCGTCTCTTTTCATTTCTTCACGTAAAGCTTTCATTTGTTCCATGGTGGCTTTTCTGCTTTCTTGATTTGCCTTCAGCTCCTTGTCAAGTTGTGTTTTTTGCTTGTCTGATAACTCAAGCTTAGCAGCCATCTGCTCAGTTTGTAGGAGCGTTTTGTTCCTGTCTTGTGCTAAGACTTGCCCGGCCGAAAAGATGAATGTGAGTATAAGTGTGATTTTTAATATTGACCTCATGATTCTTTCATTTTAAATACACCTTTTGGATGTAAGCGAAAGACAAAGGTTTAATTCGCGTTGAGAATGAGTGCCTGGAGGAGGAGTGCTAAGCGATAGCTTAAAGCACGCTAAAAGGGACAGTCACTTTCGTGTGGTCCCAGGCTAAGATCAGCGCTGGAGTGCCATTGTCCTCAGTAAAATCGATTGTGAATAGCTCGACTACGTCTGGTAAATTCTCTAGTCTGGCAGTCACATTGACAATGTCACTTTCAGGAAAATAATCGGTACCCCAATCAGGAATTTGACTATTAAATATGACGGTCCAATAGGAAGCGTCAGGTATGGTAATTAAAGAATATTTACCAGCAGGCAAGCGTTGATCTTCCCCAAACACAATGTCTCTGGAAACCTCAATTACTGTGGGTTCATTAGCGCCTGTTCTCCACCATTTTCCGAAAGGAACGAGGTCACCAAAAATCTCTCTTCCCTTCTTTGAAGGCCTGCTATAAGTTACTTTGATGTTTACATCGCTGCTGGTGTACTGTGCAGTAGACTCTGGGCTGTACTGTTTTGTCTGGTACAACATATACTGTTGAACCGCGATAATTGCGAGCAATGCAATGATTACTACGCCTACAATGTAGATGACCCGCTTAGACATAATGTGTAAATATACCCATTTGGGCGATTGGATAGGCTTTTTTTCAGCCCTTGTTATTTGATCGGTCTATTTCTATTTTTAATTCATGTCTTGTACTTGTTGAATCCCTTTTACATATCTTTGCGGCATGGCACAGAACGAAGATAATTTGCTCAAAAAGATTGCGGGTCACGCAAAGGAATACGGCTTCATTTTTCCATCAAGCGAAATCTATGATGGCCTTAATGCTGCGTATGATTATGGGCAAAATGGAGTAGAGCTTAAGAACAACATTAAGCAGTATTGGTGGAAGGCAATGGTACAGATGAACGAGAATATCGTTGGTCTAGATTCGTCTATTTTTATGCACCCCACTACTTGGAAGGCTTCTGGCCATGTAGATGCCTTTAATGATCCTATGATCGACAATAAGGACTCCAAAAAGCGTTATCGTGCCGATGTATTGATCGAGGATTACCTTGACAAGGTTGAGGCGAAGATAAATAAAGAAGTGACAAAAGCTGAAAAGCGATTTGGGGATGCCTTTGATAAAGCCGAGTTCCTTAAGACCAATCCGAACGTGTTGAGAAATCAAGCAAAGATTGATAGCATTAACGAAAGAATGGGTAAAGGTTTTGAGAATGGCGATTTAGAAGATATCAAAGCACTCATTGAAGAATTAGAAATAGCCTGCCCAGTTTCTGGGACTAAAAACTGGACAGAAGTTCGTCAGTTTAACCTCATGTTCTCCACAGAAATGGGTTCTGTAGCGGAAGATTCCAACAAGATCTACTTAAGACCAGAAACGGCTCAAGGAATTTTTGTGAACTTTTTAAACGTGCAGAAAACTGGAAGAATGAAGATTCCTTTCGGTATCGCACAAATTGGTAAAGCCTTTAGAAACGAGATTATTGCACGCCAGTTTATTTTCAGAATGCGTGAGTTTGAGCAAATGGAAATGCAATTCTTCGTGAAGCCAGGAGAAGAAATGGAATGGTACGAAAACTGGAAGGCAAAGCGTATTGATTGGCATAATGCTCTTGGTTTAGGAGAAGAAAACTATCGTTTCCATGACCACGTGAACTTGGCACATTACGCCAATGCTGCTGCCGACATCCAATTCAACTTCCCAATGGGCTTTAAAGAATTAGAAGGCATTCACTCAAGAACAGACTTTGATCTGAAAGCCCACGAAGAGCATTCTGGTAAGAAATTGCAGTTCTTCGACACCGTAGAGAACAAATCTTATGTGCCGTATGTAGTAGAGACCTCTATAGGTTTAGACCGCATGTTCTTGGCGATTATGTCAAGCGCTTTCACGGAAGAAATTTTGGAAGATGGTAGCGAAAGAACGGTATTGAAAATTCCTGCTGCTTTGGCACCATATCAAGTAGCGGTATTGCCGTTATTGAAGAAAGAAGAGTCTGGGCTTCCAGCAAAAGCAAGAGAAATACTTGCCGAGCTTAAGTTCGATTTCAATTGTCAGTATGACGAGAAAGATGCGATTGGTAAGCGATACAGAAGACAAGACGCGATTGGAACGCCATACTGTGTAACAGTAGATCACCAAACTTTAGAAGACAATACGGTAACCATTAGAGATAGAGATGACTTATCTCAAATCAGAGTGTCTATCGATGAAGTCAAAGGCAAATTGAAAGAGACGACATCGATGGAGTCACTTTTGAGGAAACTTTAATTAGATACCAGATATAATTATCCATTCTAAAAATTATGGATAATGTTTCCGGAATGGCGGAATATTCGATTCAGTCTTTCTATCCTGAGCGCAGCCGAGGGAACTAATTTTCTTGAATCAAGTACCATCTTGAAATAGCTTAAGACCCTTCGAATACCACAGGAAAAAAAGGGGGAGTTAAAAAATCTCCATTTTCCCTTTAGTTGTTCGAACAAATAGATATGTACTGAGAGGCAGTCGGACGGCTGATCAAACAGTCAAGAAAGCTGCTCCAAAAACCCCGGCACTATCGCCTAATTTTGGTCTGACGATTTTCGTTTCTAACCGCGGGTTGAATATGTATTTTTCGGCTTCTGCGACACCGCGCGTATAGAGTTCTTCGATGTTACCGACTCCACCGCCTAGTACAATCACGTCAGGGTCGAGTACATTAATAATTGTTGAAATGCCCAGGCCGAAGAAATGAATGAGTCGGTCTAAGGTTTTAACAGCATTAGGGTCTTTTCCTGATCGGGCATCTGGTAGGATTTCCTTGAGTCTTTTTCGAGTTCCTGTGAGCTCTTCATAGTAGTTCTCAAGACCAGTTCCAGAAATGATTTTTTCAGCACACCCAGACTTTCCGCAGTAGCAGGCTCCACCGGATGCATCAAGAAAATTGTGTCCCCATTCTCCACCAATGCCATGTTTTCCATTGATGACTTGTCCGTTGACCACCACGCCACCACCACAACCGGTTCCCATAATCACTCCAAAAACGACTTTTGCCTTGGGATCTATGTCAGGTACAATGCCCATCTGAGTTTCTGCTAAGGCAAAGCAATTGGCATCATTGGCCATCGCTATAGGGAAACCGAGTAGGTCTTCTAAGTCTTTTTTGAATGGCTTATGATTGAGGGCCTGAGAGTTACTATTCTTTAGAAGCCCTGTGGGAGGGTCAATGGCTCCGGGAGTTCCCATGCCGAGAGTACTCGGTTTTTCACCAAGGTCTTCGGCCAGTTGATCAATAAGCATTTTGATGCGCCCAATTACATGTTCGTAACCTTGATTGGCTTCAGTATCAATTCTTTTTCGAAAAAGTACTTCTGGATTGTCTTTAGACTTTAATACTATCCCTTCGATTTTGGTACCCCCTAAATCAATTCCCCAAAGCTTTTCTGACATGTCTAAATATAATCGCTATCAATCATTAATTCTAAAAATCTTTGCCTCCCAAGGCCTCATCAACAAGTCTTCAGTTGCATCTGTATAATTGTATATCAAAAGCTCTAACCCAGTGATGATAGGGTCGAAGTCTACCACTTGATCTGAGAAGTTGAGTACCACCAAGAACTCATTCACATCATCCCACCTGCGATAGGCATATATCTTATCATGATCATTTTGCAAAGACTCATAATCCCCATATACTAGTGTTGGATTGTCCTTACGGAACTGAATCATTTTACGATAGAAGTTCAAAATAGATGCCGTGCTTCTTTCTTGATCTTCCACATTAATATCTGGATAGTTAGGGTTCATTTTTATCCAAGGGGCAGCTTCCGAGAAACCAGCGTTTTTATCCCCCGACCAATGCATAGGAGTTCTTGCATTATCACGCCCCATTTTGTGGACATTATGCATGTGATCCATTGGGTCTTTACCTTCTGCTTCGAGTGACTTGAAATAGTTGAGCGTTTCAATGTCTTTGTAATCTTCTGGATTTGCGAAGGCTACGTTACTCATTCCTAATTCATCGCCTTGATATACGTAAGGCGTACCACGCATGGAAAGTAACATGCTGGCCAAAAGTTTGGCTGCCTTTTCACGATACGATCCGTCTGAGGCAAACCTTGAAACCATTCTGGGGAAATCATGATTGCCTAAAAAGATGCTCCCCCAACCATTGCCTTGGCTCAGTTTTGTATCCCACCGATTGAAAATGTCTTTGAATTCGACCAGTGAATAAGCAATTGGATCGAATTTTCCGCCAGCACCCATGTCTAAAAACATATGGTCGAAGTGAAAGACCATATCGAGCTCATTGCGATCTTCTCCAACATAGTTTAGGCCATGTTCTAAAGTGATACCAGGGCCTTCGCCTACGGTCATGATGTCGTATTTGCTGAGCACCTCTTGATTCATGGACTTTAAGAATTCATGAATTCGAGGGCCATTAGCGTATTGCTTAGCGATTGTCTCTTCGAATACCGGAGAGACCATATTTGCGTATTCGGGATGTTTGGAAATTAGCGAAATCACATCCATTCTGAAGCCATCGACTCCCTTGTCAAACCAGTAACGGATAATGCTGTTGACCTCTTCCCTAACCTTAGGGTTTTCCCAATTTAAGTCGGGTTGTTTTTTGGTGAATAAGTGGAGGTAATACTCTTCTGTCGTCTCATCATATGCCCAAGCTGAACCTCCAAAAAAGGCTTCCCAGTCTGTCGGAGGGCCACCATTTTCCCCCGGCTTCCAAATGTAATAATCGCGGTAAGGATTGTCTTTAGATTTTTTTGACTCCTCGAACCAATCGTGTTCATCAGAAGAATGATTGACGACCAAATCCATGACGAGTTTCATTCCTCTATCATGAATTCCTTTGAGCAATGCATCAAAGTCTGCCATGGTACCGAACTCATTCATGATGTTTCGATAGTCCGAAATGTCATAACCATTGTCATCATTTGGCGACTCATAAACTGGACAAAGCCATATCACATCTATACCTAAGGACTGTATGTAGTCTAATTTCTCAATGATGCCAGGAATGTCGCCAATGCCATCGTTATTTGAGTCATTATAGCTTCTTGGGTAGATTTGATATACTACACTTTCCTTCCACCAGGTCTTTTTCATAAGGCTTATTTGTTTGTCAACCAATAGAATTGATAGGGCTTGAGATTAAGTTTCCCTTCTGAAGTTTTTACTGATTTGCCAGAGATGCGATCCACCATTTTAAAAGGATTGACTTGGGTTTGTGGGAAAACAAGGTGCGGATAAATCTCTTGATCTGAATCTTTAAAGTTTGCGATGACTAATGTGCTTTTATCCTTAAAGGTTCTTTGAAAAGCGAAAATGTGCTCGTTTGATACTTCAATCAATTGTGTATTGTTTTCGTCTGCGAATTCAACCACGGATTTTCTTACCTTAATCATTCGCTTCAGCATACTGAAGACTTTTTCTTCTGGCGTGTTTTTCTTTGCTCGTTTTTCGGCTCTTTTCCAGTCCATTGCAGCTCTATGCATCCAACGATTATCATCACTCTTCGATTCGTCTTTCAAGAAACTGTAATCATTGAGCGTGGCGATTTCGTCTCCCGAGTAAATCACAGGAATACCGCCATAAGAAAGTACTACACTATGGAGTAAATTGATTCTGTCTATTGCCCTGCGAATCCCTAGTTTATTGCCTTCAGTGATGGATTTTTCTAGTCCAGACAGAGAAGCCAGTGACCCTGAAATTCTTGCATCACCCGTTTTGGGGTTATACATAAAAGGCATTCCTTTGGCGAAAGAGTCATGGAAGTCTCCTGTTAAGAATTTGGTCAAAAACTGCCTGTGTGGCCCTGGTTCGAAGCTGGATTCTTGAATGTGTCGATCCTCAAAAGCCATTCCAATATCGTCATGGCAGCGGGCATAATTAAGCCAAGTTGTGCCTTGGGGTTTCACTGGAATATCTCTCAGACCAGCTTTCATTACTCGCGTACTTCGGGTTGCAATAGAGTTCCAGAGCAATGCCATTAGTGTAGCATTATAGGCCATGTCATGTTCATTGCTCCATACTTCAGAGTCGCCAAAGTACTTAACAACCTCAGTTGGTGCGACTATCGCTTCGGCTAAAAAGGCAACTCCAGGAGCAGTTACTTGTGCACACAACTTAAATAGCTGATGAATCAGGTGTGCCTGCGGAAGGTTTTGACAATCAGTCCCAATTTGTTTCCAAACAAAGGCCACGGCATCCATTCGGAATACGTCTACGCCCATATTTGCCAAGTAGAAAATGTTATCGATCATTTCCACCAAAACATAGGGATTGGTATAGTTCAAATCCCATTGGTAACTGTTGAATACTGTCATCACCCATCGCTGCATTTCTTTATCGAAGGTGAAGTTTCCGGGTGAAGTTTCCGGAAATACTTCTGGCATGGATCGCTCATACATGTAAGCCGTAGAGCGGTCTTCAAAAGCGTAATAAAAATCTTGAAAGTCTTTGTCTCCTGCTTTGGCTTTTGTAGCCCAAGCATGCTCGTCACTTGTATGGTTCACCACAAAATCAAGCATGACTAAAGTGTCTTTATCGCGTAGTGCCTTTGTTACTTTTTTGAAGTCTTGATTGCTTCCAAAGCGACTATCTATTTTTCGATAATCGCTTACTGCATATCCTCCGTCATTCTTGACTTTTGGGCTCTCAAGTAACGGCATGAGATGCAGGAAGTTGATTCCAAGCTCTTCGAAGTAATCGGCACGATTCAAAAGGCCATTGAGATTTTTATTGAAACGATCCACATAGAGCATCATGCCGGTGATCTCTTGGCTTCTGAACCACCCAGGGTTTAGTTCCCGCAGTTCATCCGATTTTTTTAAGTCTGCAGGTCTTTTAAGGTAGCCATGTAACATGTTAAGGCTAAGCTTTTCAAAAGCCTTCATGGCGTTTTCATGTTGACCATACAGCTTCTGAAATCGGCTGAAGATATCGCTGAAGAGGGCGATGTATCTTCTTTCAAACTCTTCAATGTTTTTATTGCCAGCCTCTTTCCTGAGTTTGGGAAGCAGTTGTTTTAGCAGTATATGTGCCGATGGATTATACATTGAAGGTTTTGCTCAATACGTTTTATACGAGGCGGCTAATGTATTTTATTCTCGTCTGAGAACCAATAGTGTGAAGTGTAAAAAGCCCCGATTCCTATATCTCGGAATCAGGGCTTTTGTTAGTTATCATGCAAACCACAAGACAATGATGGCGGTCAATATCAGGAGGATTACAGAAAGTATTCTATAGTTCTTATACCAAACAAGTCCAACCAGCTCTTTGGTTTCGTCTTGATAAATGCTTTTGCTCCAAATCATATCTTTTAATTTCTCATCTGTCGGTGCAGGAGATAAAGAACTGATCGCCAAATTGATTGATACTGCAATTACAAATAGTATCGGAACAATGTAGAGGAAGTGAACTCCAGTTTCAGCATTGCTTATGCCGCCAAAATTGGCAAAGCAATAGGCAATCCAAACAAGGACAAGTGAATAGGATAATACTAAACTCCAGAATCCACCATTGGCATTAGACCTTCTGCTAAATAATCCGACTACAAAGGCAGCGACAATTGGTGGGGAAATAAAACTCAATATCTGTTGCAAATAAGTCCAAAGTGAACGGAAAGATTCGATCATCGGTGCCCAAGCGGCTGCTAGAATTACTAAGACTACAGTTGCAATTTGACCTGCCCTTACCAACCCTTTTGAGCTAATGCCAGGCTTCAACTTTTGAACGAAGTCCATCGTGATCAATGTAGATGCAGAGTTCAAGGTGGCCGAAATACTCGAAGACATGGCGGCTAATAATCCAGCGATTACTAAGCCTAAGACGCCTGTTGGTAACAGTGAATAAATCAAAACAGGGTATGTCATGTTCGGACAATCTGCTAGAGCACCACAGGTTTCAAAGCCGCCAGCTACTGGTATCTGATAGTTCAGAAAGCTAATGTCTGTATCAGAGAATAGAAGTATGGCGAGAACACCGGGAATTACCATAATGAAAAGAACAGGAAGCTTTAATAGTCCAGCGAAAATGGCACCCCATCTACCGTGGTTAAGGTCTTTTGCGGAGAGCACTCTCTGCACCATAAACTGATTATTCGCCCAGAAATAGAAGCCAAGCAAAGGTACTCCAAGGAGTAAGCCAGGCCAAGGCATGGATTTATCCGATGCCGGCCGTATGAGACTCAGTACTTCCCCCGCGTCTTTCTCTATGGCTCCGCTGGCTTTCAATTCGTTTAAGCCGTCAATCATTGCTCTCCATCCGCCTACTTCACTAAAAGCGAAGTACGTGACGAGGATAGAGCCAAAGATCAATAGTACTGCTTGAATTACTTCTGTGTGTACCACAGATGAGAGTCCACCGGGAATGGTATAAGCCGCGGCTGCAAAAGCGAGCAAGGCAATAATAATCCAAGAGGGAGTTCCTGGAAAAATGATTTTAAGGATTAGGTTACCAGCATAAAGACCGGAGGCCGTGTCAATGATTACGTTACCGACAATTGTGATTCCAGAGAATAAATAACGTGTTCTAGTATCATATCTTCTTTCTAGAAATTCTGGCATAGTGTATACCCGAGACTTCAGATAAAAGGGGAGAAAAAAGATAGAGAAGATCACAAGGACCACCGCAGCCATCCATTCGTAGTTGTAAACGGCAACATCGGTGTTAAATGCATCCGAAGTAAGTCCTATGAGGGTATTACTGCCAATATTTGCTGCAAAAAGAGAGATTCCGACAATTGGCCAAGCCATGTTTCGGCCAGCTAAAAAATAGTCTTCGGAACTCTCTTGTTTTCCTTTTCGAATTCCGTACCAAACAATGCCCACGAGGTATACTACTATGATTACATAGTCAATAGGATTCAATCCAATACTTTCCATTAGATGTTTTTAAGGTTGCTGATTTACCCCGTATAAGCCTTAAGGAGTAAGCCAGTAAAAGCGCGTTTCAGTTTCGAAGCGAAAACTTGATATTATACCTTCTTTCGCAACATATAATTATAAGCACTTTGAGGGAAAAATCATAGTTTTGGAAGTGAAAGGGTCCTAGCTAAAAACAAAAAAGCCAGCAGTTTACTGCTGGCTCCAAATCAAGATTCAATTTTTATTAGTTCTTATTCTGAGCGATATTTTCGTTCTGAAGGACTAGTTTTCCAACAACATATTTGCCTAAGGATTTGCCCTGGGTAACCCCATTGGCAATAGCAGGCATATAGTGAATTCCACCATACAATCGACTGATTGCTGCTTCTTCTGATGCATCAACAAATGAGCTGAATGACCGAACAGTTAGGCCATATTTTACTTCTGTATCATCAGCAAACGCAAAACTTTCTCCAAAGAGAGAAGTCATTGCAATAGCTGCCGCATTAGAAATTACAGAGTGACCACTCGTATATTCTGGGAATGGTGGTGTTTGTAATAACGGCAACCACTCTTCGTCAATATGTTTGTTGATCAATGTCTCAGGTCTTATCAAATTACTTCTGAACTTTTCATCCCAGCAGCTGATAAAGCCATCGGCTAGGGCAATGGAAGTTAAAGCATAGGCTGCAGCTGTTTTCATAGGGCTTGTTTGCTCTTGCTGACAAGCAATTTTGACAATCCCAATCCAATGTCCGCCAGGGGTTATTTTCTTAGTCGCAGCCATCACATGACCTGTGACATTCATTACATAAGGGTTACAATCCCAGAATGATGCAATCTCTTTTTGTTCTAGTGTTAAGTTGTTAGCCACGTCATATACTTCCATTACTTCTTTGTAGAATGGACTGCCTTTGGTCATGTCAAATTCAGTTGGTCTCTCAGGAACAAACTGATCTGCTGAGTCAATGACAAAAGGTCTAATGCGAGACCAACTTGGTTCGATGGCTTCCATATAACCAGGAGGCGTTGGCTGCCATCTAGTAGGATCATCAGTAATGGTAAACTTTGGAAAAGTACGCGTCTGCTTGTAGTTGTCACCATCAGCCCAAACCAAAATGTGTTGTGCTACTTCATTTCCATAGGCTAAGGATGCATTGAAATAAGATTTGTTCACGCCTTTTCTTAAATCTTTATAAAGCTCCGCTTTATAAGTGTCCATTTTATCTTCTGAAAAGATAAAGTTTGTACCTAGTTTAAAAAAGGCTTCTAAGGCAGCAAGTTCATAACTAACTTCTTCACTTGGTTCTGGAATTGCTTTGAAGTCGGTCAGCTGGCCAGCAAATGCTTTGTAAGATGGATTCGCTTTGGCCAAAATCTCATACATGCCAATACTTGGATAGGCATAAATACGGCTAGCCACTGGCGGAGAGAAAATATCGTGTACGATGACTTCCGAAAGCTTTTCCATCGCGTCATGATAGACATCGGATGAAATGGTAATATCCTTTTTGCCTGAGTCACAAGCAGTGAATACAAATAGGCTTAATATGAGAATTAAAAAGTTTTTCTTCATCGCTTCTGATTTACACCTCAAATTTTGCGGTTCTTACTTTCATGTGCAAACTAATGGCCTAGTATTAAGCGTAATACGCTATTATTTTTTATAAAACCCTTTGATCTCTAGGCTTTTCCATGCTTTAGGAAGGTTTTGCTTTCCCTTTACAATGCCTTTATTCGTGATATCTAGCCCACCAAACCCACCAATGACGGTTTGTAGCATGCCTCCAGCACCAGTAGCAAAGTACGGGTTAGTTCCTCCTCTTGTTTCAGAAAGCACTCCAAAAGGAGGAACTCCATTAGGTCTAAAGCTATTGGTCCAGACATCATAAGCCTTATTGGACTCACCAAGTCGGGCATAGATGGTTGCTAAAACGCAGAAGCCCATTGCCGGGCCATCTGGAGCCATTTTTTGCTCGTAGAACTTCAAATCTTTTTCAATTTGCTGTTTGTCTGTATAGAATTGCAGTGGATAAGATAATAGGTTCACATCTGCTTGCTTGATCATGACGTTTGTATATGTGGCATTCTCTCTTGTTGTACCGTCTTCAAATTTCAATATGGGAATATTGGCAGCAACATTTGCCCAGTCTGGGTCGGCAGTTTCTCCTAAAATTTGAGCCGCTTCAGTGGCATAGCCCAAGGTTAATTTAGCGATAGCATTAGTGAAGGCATTGTTGTCGATATTCTCTTCCCATTCGTTCGCACCAATTACATTTTTAATGTCATATTGACCTGGGCCGTTTCTTTCTACACGACTCGTCCAGAAAGTAGCTACTTCTTTAAGCACTGGCCAGCCTCGATCTCTAAGCCATTCTTTGTCCCCAGTAACTTGATAGTATTTCCAAAAAGCCCAGCCTACATCGCCTGTAATGTGATGTTCGAATGGCCCGGTGAGCGCCCAAACAGGGGTTTCCTCAGATCCATCGTCAGCCGACTCCCATGGAAATTGAGCTCCTTTGTAGCCATGAGCAAAGGCATTTTGCTTGGCGGCTTCAAGTCTTTGGAAACGATATTCTAGTAATGATTTAGCAATCTCTGGTTGCAACATCAAAAGCGGAGGGTACATCCACATTTCAGTATCCCAGAAAACGTGGCCATTATATCCTAAACCAGAAAGACCCATAGGAGAAAGCGAATAAGCTGTGCCAGCTCTGGTAAACGAATAGAGATGATATAATGCTGAACGCACATCTTTTTGAGACTGCAAGTCACCTTCAATCACAATGTCGCTTTTCCACAGCTCATCCCAAGAAGAAACATGTCTATCCAGAAGCCGGTCTATACCCTCAAGTCTTGCATAAATCGTTAGTCTTTCCGCTTCGTTGTGTGGATCAGCAAAGTGTTCACTGGCAAGCGTAGAACCGACTAGAGCGAAAGTATAGGTTTCGCCCGCATTTAATTTTTTATCGAATTTGGCCCAGTGGCGATTAAAGTCCCAGTCTTCGTGGATCACCTGTGGTTCATGCCCATGCTCTTCAGGAAAGATAAATGTGGAAGAGGCAGCGACAGTACTTGATCCAGAGGGGCTCTTACCTACCGAGGTCATCAAAGGAAACGAGACATGAGGCCTGTCGATTTGAGCATAGAACTGATTCACCTCAGTTAAGTGATCTGGGGCTTCCATTACACTCATTGGTGTAATTAGGATGTCTTTTTTAGCGGTGATTTTCATTATGACCATGGCGGTAAAGGGCAAGTGTCTTAAAGACATCATTTGATGCTCTACCGATGCTAAGTCTTCGATATCAAAGGTAGTGGTCATAATGGCCCTCTTCATGTCCAAGACCTGCTGGTAATTCGATACCATATCGCCACCAACGCGTCTCCGGTCAATGTCTAAGTCAAAGTTCACATGATTGAAGGTTTTTAGAATGTTAGAAACACGTCCTCTTTGGTAATTGTCATAAACTCCATTGAGCACTACACCTTGAACCCGCATGGGTTGGGCCGAGGATACAATACCGACCATTCCATTACCCACCGTAATTCCGAAGTAATTATTAGGGTCAATGTTTTTAGCAGGTATGTGCCAAGGTGATTGATCATAGTTTTGAGCGAAGCCTATTGCCGTGAACAGCATTAGCATACTGGCGATTAGGTTTTTCATCAGAGGATAGTTTTGGTGCGTTTCAATTGTAACCCATTCAAGATGAACGGGATTGGTTGTATAATAATACAAATTCTTTTGGCTAGATGCTCTTTAAATAACACCGCTGCTATTTAAAGAGTGGCATCACTTTTACATTATCAGGGTGATCGAAGAATTTATCAAATTCTAAAAAGTAGCCTTCTGGATCAAAACCCACGAAAGCTTTGTACCTGCCCTCTGGTTCTTCTTCAAAAGCACCCTCTCTCAATTCAAAAGGCTTGTTTGTTTTTACATATTCATACCAACCCTCTAGGTCTTCAAGAATGAAAGAGACAGTCACTCCTTTCTCTTCAGTGAACTTGTGCATGCCACGCCTTTCATCAACAAGACCAATGAAACCGGTGTCAGTAGCACGATAGATCTTTGTCCATCCTTGGTCTGCTACCAGCTCTAACCCGAATGTGTTTTCAACAAAATCTTGCATGGCTAGCATATCTCTATAGTAAAGCCATGTGATGACCCCGTGAAAACTTAGCTGCTTCGAATTGTAGTTTACAGAGGTCTCGGATGGTTTGTTTTGTTCTAGGTAAGGAACGAAAGCTTCGTTCTCTTTGTGCTGTTTGAAGAGTTCAAACTCAAGTAGATAGCCTTCTGGGTCGATCGCTACAAAACCATCATGAGGGCCACCTTCTTTTGGTTTATAGGTGTATTTTATCTCGACACCTTCTTCCTGTAAATAGGCGTACCACTCTGGCAATTGATCTGTTAGCAAGGCTAAGGCAACTGTTTTTGGTTCGTCTGCACTGTGCATTCCCTTTGCCGCATCCACTAAGATTAATAAAGCACTATCGGTGATTTTAATTATGCTGGCATTGTCATATTCCGTGAGTAATTCTAGCCCTAGGGTTTCGATATAAAAGGAAGTAGCTTTCGCGAGGTCTTTGTAATAGAGAAAGACATTGGTGGCTTGAATGTTGAAATCATCCAGTGTTCTATAGTCAGTGTTATCGGCAATTAGTGAATTGATTTTTCTAGAAGAATAGCTCAATAGGCGACCAAATCTTCTCGCAATCTCGTGGCTTTCGGGCTTAGTATATGTCCCTTTTGTGATCAATTCTTCTTTATCTTTTTTGATTTGATCGTAGGCGTATTTCGTGTTTCCCTGATACAAAAGGAGTACTTCTTTTCCCTCAGCGATATCTTCTGGAAAAAGGGCTGTTGTAATTAAGTCTGGCTCTCTTGCGACTATTACGTTATGAGCTTCAGCCGCCTCTACTGCCAATGGATAGAACACATCCATTTCTGAAGTCGTCATCGTGGAGCTTAGCGCTAGCTGTTTTACGCCTGCATTTACCAATTCGGAAAAAGCAGATACTACTCCAAGTTCTCGGGCATACTTGTCTTCTTGGCTACATCCAACAATGAGGAGTAGGCCTAGAAAGAGGGATAGTTTTTTGAGTGATTTAATCATTTGCCTTGTGCTTCAGAGAAAAGTGGAGGGTGTTTTTCGTCATAGTCAGTTTCTGCCTGAAATGCCTTGGCCATGGCCAATATGCTGCCTTCATCATAAAGGTTGCCAATAAACGTCAAACTAGTAGGTCTACCCCTTTTGTCAAATCCATTTGGAACGCTGATTACTGGGTGCCCCGTAAGGTTAGTAATAAGTAGTTGACGACTCCTAAATGTCGGGGCTATGATTATGTCGTAATCTTTAAAGATTTGATGGACTTCTTCAATTAGCTGTCTTCTTTGGCGGTTTGCTTGCAGGTATTCTACTGCTGGAATCAATCGCGCTTGACGGAGTGAGTTGGCCCTTGAACTGAAGTGTTGTTCTACCATTTTGTCTACCCCTTTGGATAAGACCAAATCGTCAAAGAAGGCTCCGGCTTCCGCCCTAAGTATGATGTCAAAAGCGTTGTATGGAAAACCCTTCGGCAAGTCAATGGCTTCTGGATTAACACCCATGCCTTTTAAAGTTTCTAAGCTGCGCCAAAGGTTACGACCCATATCACTAGAGTCTGCTTCAATGTCATTTTTGAGATAGGCTACTTTAAGTTCCTTTGGAGACTTATTGACTTGGCTAAAGCCGACTGAATTGGTCGTTGGGTCAAGGGGGTCTTTGCCATAAATGGCATTGAATACTATTTCAGTGTCTTCTGCTGATCGACAGATTGGGCCAACCTTATCCATTGACCAACTTAGACTCATGACGCCATAGCGGCTCACGCGGCCATAAGTTGGACGAAGGCCTGTCACACCATTTCTAGTGGCTGGTGAAGTTATCGAACCGAGGGTTTCTGTACCGAGGGAAAAGCCCACTAGCCCAGCTGCAGTTGCAGAACCTGAGCCGGCTGACGAACCACTTGCTCCTTGAGCTAAGTCCCAAGGGTTTTTCGTTTTACCACCAAACCAAACATCACCACGTGCTAATGAACCGGAAACCAGTTTTGCGATGAGAATCGCTCCTTGGTCCTGAAGCTTTTTCACCACCGTAGCCGTATGGTCGATCATTTGGTCTTTGTAAGGCATAGCTCCCCAAGTGGTTGGATAACCTTCTACTGCCATGAGGTCTTTAACACCAAAAGGAATACCATGTAAGGGTCCTTTGTAATTACCTGAGGTAATCTCTTGGTCTGCTGCTCTGGCTTGTTCAAGGGCTTGTTGCTCAATGACAGTGATTACACTTTGCAATTGACCATCAAACTGTTTGATGCGATTTAAGTAGAGCTTCGTAAGTTGTTCAGAAGAGATTTCTTGATTCTTTATAAGGCTTGCGAGTTCAAGAATGCTCATAAAGGCAATCTCCTCATCTGTTTCCGGGCGGTTTATGTTATCAGGAATTGTCCACTGATTATTAGCCGGATTATAGTCTGGCATTACGTAGCCAGCAGGATGAGGGTCGAAAAGTAAGGCCGGAAAAGTCTCGTTGCTCATCTCATACTTTCGCATGGAGTCATAGCCCGCTTTATTCCTTCCAAGGTATCGGTACATGGTATTTACCGATTGCTTATCAAAATCTAGGCCTGCGAGTTTTTGGCCGCTTCTGACATCCTTTTTAGAGAAGCCATACTCTTGGCTCTTACAACCAGAGACAACTAAAAGAATTGAGGTTAAAAGAAGTGTTGGTAGGGATGTTCTTAAGGTCATAGTGCACTCAATATAAGCATTGAACCTCAAAATTGTGACATGGACTTCGTTGGGTGGTCTGAAATTGTTAGTTTGACCCGATCAGGATGGGTGATGCATTGTTTCTGACAGCGATTACCATTGGAGAACCTTTAATGACAATGGGTTGTGCTGAGCGATATTCTCCCCATGTAGTTGGCGTATTGATAGACTGATCATTTCCTCGGATAAAGGTGCCATCCCCTTTTCCTAGCAATAGGGTTATTGGCTTGGCATCTGATCTTCCATAGTCGTTTCTGAAGGAGTAGTTATTGCCGAAAAGGAGTAAGTCAGGCTTATCATCTTTGTTAAAATCATCAACGACAATGTCCATAACCGCAGAGTATTGCGCTTCCTGATTGATTGAGATCATTTCGAAGGCTCCCTTACCTTTGTTTAGAAACACCTTCGACTCGAAGGTGTATGTATGTTTTGTGACAGACATTTTTTCGAAATCATCCCCCAGCACGTCTTCAGGGCTACTGATTTGGGCATAGGATTTATAGTCTGGATGAAGCTTCTTGATGCCTGCCACTTGCTTGATTAGGTCATCGCGTGTGGCAAAAGGAGATGCTATGTCTTTTTGAAAATGAAACACGAATGGGTCGGTTTGACCATTGCCGTCAAAGTCCGCCACATATAAGCTGACGGGTTTATCTACAGAGGCTTTTAATTTGGTGTTGAGGCCTAAGTTTCCCGCAATAATGTCTAGTAGACCGTCATTGTTAATGTCGGCTATTTTCAAGCGGTACCACCAACCATTTGATTGATCGAAAGCCTCGCTTTCTGTTGCGCTTAAGTTTCCTTTGCCGTCATTTTGAAATAACTGAATAGGTGTCCATTCCCCAGCGATTAATAAATCCTGATCTCCATCCTGATCGTAATCTAACCACTGTGAAGCATTGATCATTCCGAATGCATCGTTTCCAACCATTCGGCTATTGATTTCATTTTTGAATAGTCCTCTGCCATTGTTAATCAGTAGGTAGTGTTTCGGGTTACTTCCATAGGATCCAGAGACAATATTAGAACCAACAAAGACGTCTTGATCACCATCGCCATCCGCATCTGCAATGGCTATCGTTTTGCCCTGCGATCCAATCTGTGGAAGTGCCGAAGGGGAGAAGCGGAAGTTTCCACCACCGTCATTCAGGTAAAGTCGGTCATAGGAGAAAAGTTGTCCTTCCTCGAATTCGTTACCGCCACTACTGATATAGATGTCCTGATCACCGTCATTATCAGCATCAAAGAAGGTTGCTGCAATATCTTCGGCCTTGGCTAATTGATTAAAAACGGGAGACGGTTTTGACTCAAAGCCCCCATCTGTTTGCTGTATCCATAATTCACCCGCTTGGTCTTTTGCACCGCCAAAATATATATCGTCTAAGCCATCATTGTTCACATCAGCCACGGCAAGCGCTGGGCCTTCATGATTGAACTGTCGAGGGATAAGGTATTCACGATCAAAGTCTGTAAAGAGATCTTCCGTATGAACAAAGCTGAATGGGTTGTTAACCGTTTTTAGAAGGGAGCTCACAGGTTTGCTCTCGGAGTGGCTCTGCTCAACTGCCTCAGTATAATTTAGTGATAGGGTCTGGTTGACGTTTTGATTGATCAGTCGCTGAACTTTTCCATCAGGCCAAGTCACAATCAATTCATCAATGACTTTATTCTTTCCCAAGCCGAAGTGAAGGCTTGGTGAAACGCTCGACTGAAAACCACGCGTATTAAAGTTTTCTCGGCTCAATTGCTCATCTCCTAAATGAAGAATCACTTTTGCACCAATACCAAATGGATTCTGTGGTTGCCCTTTGAAGGAAACTTTGAGGTAAGCATTCTCCTTTGAAAGGTTCTCGTAAATGAAGGCTTCTTGTTCAATGTTATTGATGATGAGTTCAAGATCTCCATCATTATCTAAGTCTGCGTAAGCCGAACCATTGGAGTAGGAGGGTTGATCTAGTCCCCAGTCTGAGGATATATCATTGACCTTAAAATCGCCCAGGTTTTGGCCCGCATAATTCGAGATTTTGACCGTGGGTAATGTCTCGACCAAAAAGGTTTCCAGAGCTGCTTGACTTTTTTGTCTAATATCATTGGCAGTAGATTGGTAGTTGAGGTAGTCGAGATCATTTGGACGTTTATAGATGCCATTGGTGATATGAATATCCTGAAACCCGTCATTATCCATATCAAAAATGAGGGGTGACCAGCTCCAGTCAGAGGCATAGGAATTAGTGAAAAGGCTGAGGTCTGAAAATTGTCCATTTCCTAAGTTTCTTTGTAAGGTATTGCGGACATATTGATGACCATATCCATAGCTTAGTTTAATTTTATAGACCTCAGGCTTATCTTCAACCACCGACCTTTTCCAGATTTCAGGGTCTGTAGGTAACATGTCTGTTGTGATGATTTCTCCAAGCCCATCATTGTTTAAATCGGCAATTTCATTTCCCATTGAAAAGCGACTTGTATGTGGAATTCGATGTTCTAATTCTTCTATGAAAGTACCGTTGCCTTGATTGACGTAGAGGTAGTCATTTTCAGTGAAGTCATTTGAGATGTAGAGGTCAGGCCATCCATCGCTGTTGATGTCGCTTACGGCTACACCAAGGCCAAATCCAATGACGCTGGAATAGATACCAGCTTCATCGGTAACATCGATGAAGCCTTTTTTACCTTGTGCCGCTTGGTTTTGAAAAAACCGGTCACCACCAGCATCAGGCTTTTGACGGGCTGTAGCCTCTGTGAAAACTGCTGGGTTTTTGATCGAGTGATTGAGTAAGTACATGTCCAAGTCACCGTCTCGGTCATAATCAAAGAAGGTAGCTTGTGTAGAGAAGCCCTTAAAGGCTAGGCCATATTGCTCAGCTGATTCGGTGAATGTGTTATCACCATTGTTGATAAAGAGTTCGTTTTGACCTTGAGCTGCTTTATAGTCGCCAACTTGAGAGACATATATATCGAGAAATCCGTCTGCATTAACATCTGCCATAGTTACTCCAGTAGACCAAGTACCAGTGCCAATAACACCTGAAAGCTGAGAAATATCTTCAAATTTCAAATCACCTTTATTGAGATAAAGCTTGTTTGATGCTTGGTTTGAAGTAAAGAAAAGGTCGACTAAGCCATCATTATTGATGTCACCAGCAGCCACACCGCCACCGTTGTAGAAGTAGAGGTATTCTAAAATATTGAAGTCTGCAGAAGAGGTAACAATATTACGAAAATCGATCCCTGTTTCGCTTGATGGCAATAACTTGAATATTGGTTCTTGTTTTTCAAGCGAGCAACCGAGGATTAGAATGGATAAAAATAGAATCGAGAGTTTCGCTCGCATTGGCCTAGAACTTATAGGCTTTAATGGCTTCGTTATTCATCGCGACAAGTAACACTTTTTCACCGTTGATTTCACGAATTAAGAAATCTCGAACTTCTCCGTTAATGGAGAGACCAGTTTCGACTTTTGATACAGCTTTAAAACCACCTGTTCCATCTCCAATAAGTAAGATACCATAATTAGCATCGTACCGTCCTGCTTGTGGTTTTACTCTGTACTGGTTTCCCCCCAGTAGAATATCCGTTGTTCCATCACCGTTAAAGTCAGCCGTAGCAATTGCGTAGGTTGGTGCTAACTGTGCTTCAACGGGAAGTGCGGTTATGCTGAAAGTCCCATCACCATTGTTAATCATAATAGAAGTAGCCAAATGTGTGGCTTCTGAAACTACAGCGCTTTTGAGTTGGGCAGCAGAGAAGATTTCTTCCATGGTCTGATCCTTAAAGGATTCATATTTTAAGTAGCGCTTCTTGATTTCAGGGATTTGCATCTGCAACTCGTGCTTCAGTGTGTAAGGCAAATTTTTTCCATCAATGACTCTTGTGAAAATTTGTTCCGCACTACCATTTTGGTCAAAATCGTTGACATAGAGTTTGATTGGTTCCGTGGAAGACGCTTTAAATCTGGAGTTTAAACCATGATTGCCCAATATGAAATCAGTATCTCCATCTCCATCGACATCGCTTGCTTCAATTCTGTGATACCAACCTTTGAAGGAAGATGTACCGGCTTGGTTTGAAATATTGGTAAACGTTCCGTCATTGTTTTCGAAAATGGTTGGGTTCATCCATTCTCCAACAACGATTAAGTCTAGGTCATTATCATTATCAAAGTCATTCCAAATGGCATCGGTTACCATGCCTAAATCTTTTAATTCTGGAGCAATTTGATTTGTAGCATCGTCAAAACCACCTTTTCCATTGTTTAAGTAGATAAAGCTAGGAGCAGGAACGCCATAGAGAAAAGGTCTAAGTCTAGAACCAACGAACAGGTCGGTAAAACCATCTCCATTAATGTCGTTAGTAATGACGACACTGGTACTCCAACGGTTTGCATTGAGAATGGGGTCTTCTACTTTGCTAAATGATCCTTTGCCATTGTTGAGGTATAGGCGATCTTCCAATTGGATTGAACCAACACCAAATTCGTTCCCTCCGCTGGCTACGAATAGGTCTTGGTCGCCATCATTGTCCATGTCGAAGAAAGTGGCATTCACATCTTCTGAGAGATAATTATCTTTAATACTTTCTTGCTTGGTTTCTCCAAAATCACCCATGCTACTTTGAGTGTAGATGGAGCCGGCAAAACCTTTTGCACCACCGATGTATAAGTCTTCTCTCCCGTCACCATTCACATCTGCGGACGCTAAACGAGGACCTTCATTAGATACCATGTGATACGTTAGACGATCACGATCGAAATCGACATAATTACTTTCTCTGTGCACGACCTCAATGATTCTGCTCGCATCAAGGGCTGTAAAAATAGGCTGTACCATTAATTTGGGGCTGTCTTTTATATCCGATGCATCAGCCCAATTAAGGGAGACCGTTTGATTAGTTGCTATGTCTTTAAGCGAAGTCACTTTTCCATCAGGCCAAGTTACTTCGATGAAATCTACCTTTTCGAGGGCTCCCAACCCCATATTTGGTCTCGGGTCAACAGTAGACTCAAAGCCTCTAATGGGCACTTGTTCAAGGTAGAACTGCTGATCCCCTGCTTTCACCAAAATTTTAGTTCCGATGGAAAAAGTGTTTTTGTCTTTTCCCTTAAGTTCGAATTTTAAATAGTGATTGTTGGTAAGTTGCTCGTTGGTTTTGTTTTCGAAAACATTAGAAATGGCATTCACATTATTAACCACCAGGTCTAAATCACCATCGTTGTCTAAATCGCCAAAGGCAGCACCATTAGAATGAACTGGGTCACCAAGTCCCCATTTCTGTGCTTGGTTTGTAAAGTTTAGATTTCCGCCATTCTTATAAGCATAGTTTGATATTGGGGTTACTGGAATAGGATCAATTAGGCTTTTGTAATTCACACCTTCTTCATTGATCGCATTGACTTTGGTATCCTCATCATCTGCAAAATTCAGATAATCTAAATCAGTTATGTCTTGGTAGATGCCGTTTGCTACATACAGGTCTTTTAGTCCATCATTGTCCATGTCAAAGAACAGCGCTCCCCAACTCCAATCGGTCGCTTCTACTCCAGCCAATCGGCCTACTTCTGTATATGTGCCGTCACCGTTATTCATGTGCAGCATATTACGCATGAATTGATGATGATAGCCATTTTGAACGCTGTAGTTATAGCGATCCCAACTTTCGAAAGTGGTGACTTGCTTCAATCGTTGGTCAGTCTCAGGAAGCATGTCTGTGACGAATATGTCTGGACTTCCATCATTGTTGATATCGGCCATATCAGCACCCATTGAGGCCTGACTGATAGACCTCATACTTGATTCAAGGACCTCTTCAAATGTCCCGTCACCTTTGTTGATGTAGAGGTAGTCTCGTTCAAAGAAGTCGTTAGAAATGAAGATATCTAACCAATTGTCAGCATTAACATCTCCTACTGTTACGCCTAGTCCGAAACCGATAATGCTCCCATAAATTCCTGATGCTTCACTTACGTCAACAAATTTGCCGTTGTCATTTCTATACAGTTTATCACCTCCAACAGCGTCTCTCACTGGCCTTTCGTTTTTCTGAAGGTTAAAACTTCCAATGGCTTTGTATGAGTTGTTGAGCAGGTAGGCATCAAGATCCCCATCACGATCATAATCGAAGAATGCCGCGTGAGTAGAAAATCCTTTGTCTGCTAAGCCGAAAGCTTCAGCACTTTCAGAGAAGGTTCCGTCTCCGTTATTAATGAAAAGCTCATTCTGTTTGTCGTCACCAGTAATATCACCAGAATTGCAAACGTAGATGTCAAGAAATCCATCTCCATTAATATCAGCCATGCTGACACCCGTACTCCATGCTTTTTGGCCTGATACACCTGCTTTGTCTGTGATATCCTCGAACTGAAGGTTTCCTAGGTTTTTGTAAAGCTTGTTTGATACTCGGTTTCCTGTGAAGTAGAGGTCAACTAGGCCGTCATTATCAATGTCGCCAATTGCCACTCCACCCCCGTTATAGAAGTTTCGGTAAGTATAAATATTGAATTCCTCATCGAACAACAGTTCGTTTTTGAAGGAAACACCAGAGTCTTCGGCCTCAAGTTTATTAAAAAGTGAAGGGCCAGTATTCTCAGGAGAGGAGCAAGCCACTGTAAGAATGATGAGACTTAAAAACGAAGTTTTGATGGCGTTCATAAATCAGCTTTAAGACTTTTCACTATTAATGTCGTTCAATTTTATGAGGTCTGTAAACACGACTGCAACGGATGATACACTTTGTCGATACACTCTAATTCGCCTGTTTCCATCTACTTTTACCCAGACGGTTTTTGTTTCATCCTCATTTACCATTTTAATGAATCCGTCACCATACCACGATTCTAGCACATCAATTACTTCTTCCATCAAGTTTTCAACGGATAGCTCTTCATTCCACAGCGCCCAGTCATCATATTTGAACTCTACTGGCATTTCGAAGATTTTTCCACCCACAAATTTTGGATAGAAATGCATCGAAGTATTTTTCTTAAAATATTCGCTCGCGTCATACTTAATTTGATTGCCGACACCATTTGTTAGCGTGCCTTGCTTGTTCATATCCCAACAGTGAACGAAGAATTCTTTTGAATCCATTTGTAGACTAATTCCTAAATAAAGACTGTCTTTGCGGATATTAGTCGCTAACTCTGCTTCAACAAGGTTTTGATATTCCGACTTTTTGGTACAGCTGGAGTATAAAAACACCATGGCCAACACCATTAAGCTTATTGCAAGTGATCGCTTATTCATTTATTGTTTTTTTATAGGTAATGCTGCTGTCATTGCTTCTAACGAACAAGTAGATGTCATTACCATTAACATTTAATTTCTTTATTTGGCGCGTGTCATTGCGCACTAAAAGCCCTGATTCCTCGGGCATTAATGCCTTAAACTCTTCATTACCAACGTTAAGTAAAGTTAAACCATACGAACCATTATTGATACCCATTTCTGGCTTCATTCTGGTCTGATTCCCACCGATGATCAGGTCCATCTGGCCATCATTGTTCACGTCCTCTGAAAGAATGCTGAAAACTTGTGAGAATTGTGCCGCAGCCGGAAGAGCAGATTGACGGAAGCTGCCGTTGGGTTGTTGGTAGTAAATACTAGACTTGAGTTGAATGACATCAATTTTCAGGGATGACGTTAAGGTTTTCTCATCGAAAAGATCGTTGATTTTTTGATCCTTATAACTTTCATGTTTTAGGTACTTCTTCTTCAATCCAGGGAGTTGTTTGACCAGGTCAGGAAGTAGTGCAATTGGATAGCTGTCCTCACCTTCATATTGCGTAATGATTTGTTCGATACTTCCATTTTTATCGAAGTCATTGACATACATGGCCAGAGGGTGATCGTTGTCTGCTTTCAGCCTACTATTTAAGCCGTGATTACCGGCTATGATATCTAACAAACCGTCACCGTTCATGTCTTCTACAGCCAGACTATGCCATAGTCCTTCGGATGAATTGAGATTGTTTATTTCAAACGTTCCATTGTTATTGATAAAGGTTTTAATGGGCATCCACTCTCCAGCAACAATTATGTCGCTATCGCCATCGCCATCAATGTCCGATACTATCCCATCAGTCATCATTCCGACTTTTTGAAATGCTATGGTGTTTTTGGTATTAACCTCACTAAAAGTTTGACCTTCATTTTCATAGAGGTGAATGTTGCCTGGAATGCCATAGGCAAATGGGGTGCTGCGTGTTCCCGTTACTAAATCAAGGTCTCCATCATCATCAAAGTCTATGGGCTTGATGAAAGCGGAACTTTCATTGACCGATTGAAATTTTACCCATGGGCTGCGTGTGAAATTTCCATTCCCGTCATTGTAGTAAAGCCTGTCTTGAAAAACAGGGTCTAAGGCTCCGTATTCATATCCGCCACTTGCAACGATTAAATCTAAATCGCCATCAGCATCCATGTCTACAAATGAGGCGTCAACGTCTTCAGACATTATGTCTTCATTCAATGCTAAAGTCTGAAAAGAACCATCCGCAATTTGTAGATGAAACTTGCCCGCAAAGCCTTTCGCACCACCAATGTATATATCGTCTAGGCCATCATTGTTGATATCACCTATGGCTGCAGCTGGCCCCTCGTTCGAGCTCATCTGAAATAGCAGCCGATCTCTATCAAAGTCTGAAAACTTATTTTCTTGATGCATGAATTTACTTGAAAAGGTTGTTCGAGTGAATAAAGGGAGGGCTTTGGGTTCCTCATCTAACTTACGTGAGACCAATTCTTTTTTGGAGAGTACTAACTTTTGGTCAGAAAGGATATCTAAAAGTTCAGACTGGGTGTCGTCTGGCCATAGGATCTCAATTCTATCGACTTTTGAACGCTCCCCTAGGCCAAAGTGTAATAAATGATCCATGGATGACATATAGCCCTTCACTGGATGGTACTCTTTTACCTGCTTGAGGACTCCTGAATACAGGGTGACTTTAGTGCCAAACAGTTGATAAGCTTCCTTTGTGTCAAATGATATTTCTAAGTAATGGTTTTGGGTATTTTCTCTGCTAAGGTTTTTATAAATGAATGCTGGACTGTTGATGTTGTTGACAATCAAGTCTAGGTCACCATCATTATCTAAATCTCCATAGGCTGCGCCATTTGAGAATGCCTTATCAGAAAGGCCCGTTTCATCTGCTATACTTTCGAATTGAAAGTTTCCTTGGTTGTGGAAGAGGTGGTTCTTTAGAGGGACCGAAGGAATAGCATCTAGCAGCTTAGTAATCACAAGGCTGTCTTCTCGGTACTGCTCGAAGAGGAGGGTGTTGTTCGCATAGAAGTTGATATAATCTTGGTCTGTTAGGTCTTTCACTACTCCATTGGCTACGAAGATGTCGGACTTACCGTCATTGTCATAGTCAAACATAAGCGCTCCCCAGCTCCAATCTGTGGCGTGGACACCTGCTTGTCTGCTGATCTCGCTAAATACTACTTCACCTTCTTTTTCTGGGTTTTCACCTAAATTTTGTTGAAGGGTATTCCGAGTAAACTGATGATGATATCCGCTATTGACATTGGCCTGATATTTATCCCAGCTTTCAAATAGGGTTTTTGTCTTTACTCTACCCTGTGTCGCGGGAAGCATTTCAGTCACATATATTTCTGGGTAGCCATCATCATTTAAGTCTGCAATGTCTGCACCCATTGAGCCCATGCTGGTTTCAGAGATCATTGATTCTAATGACTCAGTAAATGTACCATCCTGATTGTTGAGGTATAGGTAGTCTCGTTCAAAAAAGTCGTTTGAGACGAAAATGTCTGGCCAGTTGTCTTGATTTACATCAGCAACCGTAACGCCAAGGCCAAAACCAATGGAGCTCCCATAAATACCGGTATCTTCACTAACATCGGTAAATTTATCACCATCATTTCTATAAAGTTTATTGCCGCCAGTAGGGTCTCGTTGCTCTCTTTGTCCCTGTCTTAGGTCATAGCCTCCAACTGAGCGGGTGCTGTTATTAAGCAGGTAAAAGTCTAGGTCGCCATCACGGTCATAATCAAAGAAGGCGGCATGTATCGAAAGGCCAATTTCATCAATCCCATAGGCCTGTGCTTTGTCCGTAAAGGTCAAGTCACCATTGTTAATAAAGAGTTGGTTATATCTTTTCTCGCCCTCCAAGGGACCTGATTTGGCAACGAAAATATCGAGATAGCCATCGCCATTGACATCGGCCATGGAAACACCGGATGACCAGACATTCTCGCATGCAACACCTGCTGCAGCGGTGATGTCCTCAAATTGAAAGTTTCCTTTGTTTAGATAAAGCTTGTTCTCAACGAGGTTACCTGCAAAGTAGATATCGGTTAATCCATCGTTGTTGATGTCTCCAAGTGATACCCCGGCACCATTATAAAAGTTCTTATATGTATAAGCATTAAGCTGTTCATCGTATTCAAGATGATTCTCGAAAGTGATTCCGGATTCGGAAGGCTGGACTTTCTGGAATAGACTTTGATTTTCTGATGATTCTTGACAAGTGAGAACCACAAGAGGTAATAGGGCTAGGAAAAGGAAATTTAACCGGTTCGCCATCATTACAAAGATGAGAAATATAGGGATAAAAAAAGGCCCCTACCCCCGAAGCTTCGGGGCGGGGCCTTTTTAATGATTATAATGAAGTAATTCTAGTTGTATCCTGGGTTTTGAACCAAATCAGGGTTTGCATCTATTTGTCCTTGTGGAATTGGGAAGATGTTGAAAGTAGGGTTAGACGCGTCTTTTGCCCACCATGCATCATTGTACTTACCAAATCTAATTAAGTCAGATCTTCTATAACCTTCAGCAAACATTTCTCTACCTCTTTCAGCAAGAAGAATGTCATCAGTTAAAGTAGTAAGCGCAGCGATACCTGATCTTGATCTTATTTGATTCACATAGTTTAACGCACCTGCAGAGTTACCCTGTCTGTGCATTACTTCTGCCTTCATCAATAAGATATCTCCATATCTGAAAATTGGGAAGTCATTACTCAAGTTAGGTGTAGCACCTACTCGATATTCGAATTTTCCAACCCTAACACCAGCTTGTCTTAATGAATTAGGTGCTAACTCGTTGATTTCTGGAGTAAAATTAAGTCCAGGACCATCAGGGTCAGCTGCTTCAGCGTTATCATCTGTAAGAGGGCTACCATCTAGTGCAAACTGAGGACCAGCAAGGAAACTATTTCTTCTTGCGTCATTTGCCTCATAAGCATTGTAGAACTCTTCAAGAGAAGCATATCCATTCCAAGGCGAATCTTGTAGATCGAAAGTTGCTTGAGTTGAATAGTGACCAGTCATCTGGGCAATATTGAAACCACCTGCATTGTTCTCATCATATGGTAACGTCAAGATGTTCTCACTTGAGTTCTCGTTGTTCGTTACAAAGTTAGAGAAGAAGTTGTTCTCTAAACTGAAAACACCGCTATTGATAATTAAATCAATTTGAGCTTCAGCATCAGCCCATCTAGCACTTCCAGTGTAAACCTCAGCGTTTAAGTAAAGCTTTGCTAAGATAGCACGTGCAGACCACTGGTTTAAAGTAGTTTTAGTGTTCCCCGTTGGTAGCTCACTGATGTTATCAAGAATTGAATTTTCGATGAAAGTAAACACGTCTGCTCTTGTGCGAGTAGGAGGTGTTGGATCCGTATCTGTTTCTAGAACGATAGGAACGTTACCATACGCATCAATTAACCAAAGGTAAACTAGTGATCTAAGGATCTTTAGTTCAGCGACAAGCGCAGTTACATTCGGGTTTTGCTGAATCAAAAGGTTCATATCCCCAATGGCGGTGTAGCAATAACCCCACCCGTTGTTGATTGCTTCCTCTTGCGCATTGTATTCGTGTCTGTGCATTCTTATCCACTGACCACCATCTTCCCAGTCAGCTCCTTTATGGGCAATTACCATTTCGTCAGAAGCTACTTCGTGTATAGACCATAGAGAGTTGTGCCCTCCCCATGTTCCAATAATACGCTGATAAGCAGATGCTTTCAGCACATCAATTAGTGCAGGATCAGTGCTTTGCGCTAGTTCCTCTGGAGTTACACCATCGAAAATTTCTTGCACCGGTTCCTCACAAGCTGCTGCTACAAAAAGTAGCGCCACAGCAAGAATTGTCGTTTTAGTATATCTAATCATTTCTATAATTATTTAATATTCAACTTTACACCGAGTGTAAATGTTCTCGTAGGAATAAAAGTATTTCTTCTTTCCATACCTGGAACGAGTGGGTTGCCACCGTCAGTATATCTTACTTCAGGATCTAAACCAGTGTAGTTTGTGATTGTGAACAAGTTTTGTGCAGCGAAGTACACGTTGATGTTCTCAACCCAATCCGAATTAGAAGGTACTCTATAACCTAACTGTAAATTGTCCAATCTAATGAACGTTGCATCTTCGATATAAAGATCAGAGAATGTAGGAGAAGCAGTAACCACTGGCGTTTTGTCAGTAACTACACTGTTCCATGCACTTGTACTCGCATCTTGGTTTTCGTAGAAACTTCTGAATGAGTTGTATAGGTCATGACCAACACTACCTCTTAAGAAGAAACTGAAATCCCAGTTGTTATATTGGAATGCATTGTTGATACCGAAATCAGCATCAGGAAGTGCGTTACCAATAACAGCTAAATCATCCAAAGCAAAATCAGATGCAGAAGCACCTCTTACACCATTTGCATCTTCTAGTACATACTGGCCATTTTCATCAATTCCGATGAACTTAGCACCAACGAAGTTACCAAGTGTTTCGCCCACAGTATTAAGAACAATCTGCGTGTTGTTTTGACCTGGAGAACCTAAGTTTCCACCTCTTAATTCTTCAAAACCTAGACCGTCACCAACAGATAGTTTCTCTATCGTTGTTTTGTCATAGATTGTGAAGTTGAATGAAGGTGTCCAAGAAACTGGACCTAATTTCAAACCATTGATTGATGCGCTAAATTCAAAACCAGCCGATCTCATATCCGCAAGGTTTACGAAAGTTGATCCAACAGTATTAAAGTTTCCAACATCAAAAGGATTTGGTGCTCCGATTGGAACTGGAACGTTGAAGATAAGGTCTTCAATGTTTCTAGTATAATAATCAGTAGTACCAGTGATTTTTCCATCAAGGATAGCAAAGTCGAAACCTATGTTAAACTCTTTCTTAGTTTCCCATTTAAGCGTAGGGTTTGCGTTTTGCGATTGTCTTGGAGCAATAAACTGATCATCAGTTGTGTTTGCATCACCATCAAGGTCAATTCTTCCACCATTTCTGAAAATTGGAAGTGCTAAGTCAGCAGAACCAGGAAGCGCACCAGTGATACCGTATGACACTCTAAATTTCAATTGTGAAATAGGACCTAAGTCAGCAATCTCAGTTAACTCAGCACCTGCTGAAACAGCTGGGAAGTAACCCGTCTTCTCATTATCACCAAATCCTGAATATGATTCAGAACGCACACTAGCAGAAAGGAAGTAAATACCTTGAAAATTAAGGTTTGCTCTGAAGAATGCTGAATTAAGGGTGTTTTGGTTCTTATAAGAGTAATAGTTAGTGTCAGGACCAGTTACTAATGCGCCTGCACCTAAGTTGTTTGCTCCAAATGAGTCAAATAGGAACTGACGAGTTTGTAGACCAAAGCCTTCACCTGTTACTGTCTGACGCTCTGCTCCGATTAGGAAGTTAGCCGTCAAGTCATCAGTTATTTGAGTGTTGTAGTTTAAAGTACCTGTGATAATTTCAGTAAATCTATCATCAGTAGTACGTCCTGCAACTCCTCCTCTAGGACCGCCATAAGCAAAGTCAGACTTTGAGAAGAAATTAGCGTTTAGACCATTAAATCTATCTTGGTTATACTGTATAGCAACTGTTAAGTCGTCAGTAACATCAAACTCACCTCTAAACGAAGCTAGGATTGTTTTGTTTGTACCACTAAAGTTTTGCTCTCTTCTAAGTGCTTCTGGATTGAAGTAATCAGAAGATGCTAGTGTTTGGAAGTATCCTCCAAGACTATTTTGACTTAAAGTTCCATCGTCAAAAATTGGTGCCGTTGGATTGTAAGTCAATGCAAAATCAAATAGACCATTGTTTTTGGCTCCAAAAGAACCATTCGTCAAGTTAACATTGGCGCTTAATCTCAAACGATCGTTGATCGCGTTGTGCGTAACGTTTAATCTTGTGTTCAGTCTCTCATTTTTGAAACCCTTAACAATACCTTCGTTGTTTCTATAGTTAACAGAAGCACGATATGAAGTACCGCCCATTGAACCACTTAAGCTTACGTTAGTAGCATAAGAAAAAGCATCTTGTGTTACAACGTCTACCCAATCAGTTCTTGAACCTAAGTCTTGGCCGCCTCTAGCGACAAATTCATCACCACTTAATGAGCTAATCTTGTTTAGTGTTTTCTGCTCAATACTTGCGAAAGTATTTACAGTGATATTAGTAAGGCCTTCACCCGAGTTTCCTTTTGTAGTAGTAATAAGGATAACACCCGAAGAACCTCTTGCACCGTAAATCGCAGCAGCTGAACCATCTTTCAATACATCAATTGATGCAATGTCATTCGGATCAACGTTACCAAGGTCTGCACCAGGCACACCATCCAATACAATAAGAGGAGATTGGTTACCACCAAATGTTGAGATACCTCTTAAACGGATATTGAAACCGCCATTTGGATCACCACCTGGTCTTGTAATTGATAAACCTGCAACTTTACCTTGAAGTAACTGAGTCGGATTTGAAATATTTCCGTTGTTAAAATCTTCAGGTTTTATGCTCGCTACAGCACTTGTGATCTCTTTCTTTTCTTGAGATCCATAACCCACAACTACGATTTCATCTAATTCATTGTAGTCTGGTTGTAAAACCACATCAATAGTGGTCTGAGTACCCACTAGTATTTCTTGCGCGATATAACCCACAAAAGAAAAAACTAGTGTTTCGGTGGCAGCTACTTGGATAGAGAAAGTACCATCTAAATTGGTAGCCTCTCCTCTAGTAGTACCCTTAACCGTTACATTTACACGAGGAATGCCTAAGTCGTCATCCCCCCCAGTAACCGTACCGGTAACGGTCTTTGTTTGAGCCAGTAGAGCCCCTTGGAAACCTACTGACATAACAAGCAGGATTAGTAAAATTTTTTTCATACAATCATTTTTAATTTACTTGATTTTAGGCCGAACCTGGCCAAAAAAGTGCAATCGAATGCTTAAAGTACCATTACTGGAGGGTAATTCATAGCTCAATTTAACTAAAATTAACGCAAACGTTTGCAGTAAACTATGGCTTTCACGTAGTGCCCATAGGCTGCGTTTATCTAACTATCAGAGCAGTAGGGCCATATTAACCCTATGTTAACTAACACTTTATGGTGTCAATTTTGAGAAAAAACCTCTGTTTTGATGCAATTGATTGCGCCATTTAGGTGAATAATATCGGTTTAAATTAGAATAGTTTGACTGTTGACAGAGGTTGTCTAATTTCAAGCAATAATTGATTATCACATGGATTGGCAAGTACTTTTAGATAGTGGTGAATCTCATAAAATGAATACTGATCGTTCGGTATTCGATAGGGATTTCGATCGAATCATATTTTCGCACCCTTTTAGAAAGCTTCAGGATAAAACGCAAGTGCATCCGCTCCCGGAGCATGACTTTGTGCACAATCGTTTGACGCATAGTTTGGAAGTTTCCAGTGTCGGAAGGTCATTGGGTAGGGCTGTAGGTACTGTCATTTTGCAAAAGCACCCTTCCTTGAGGGATCACTTTAGTGCAAACGATTTTGGTTTGATTACAGCATCTGCTTCTCTTGCCCATGATATAGGCAATCCACCTTTTGGTCATTCGGGCGAAGAGGCCATCTCAGATTACTTTGTTACCAATAAAGATAATCTTGAAACAGAATTTACTGAGCAACAATGGTTCGATCTTATCAACTTTGAAGGCAATGCTCAAGGGTTCAGGTTACTGAATAAATCTGGTTACCAAGGTTTGCGTTTAACAAAGCCGACACTAGCTGCCTTCACAAAATACCCAAGACCATCTAAAGTAGCAGATCAATTTAAGCCGAGAAGAAGCCAAAAGAAATATGGCTTTTATGATTCAGAGACCGAAATTTTTAAATCGTTAGCCAACGACCTCCAATTACACCAATTAGCTAGCGATCAGTGGTGCCGTCATCCACTCGCGTTTTTAGTAGAAGCCGCAGATGACATCTGTTATCACATCATCGACTTAGAAGATGGTTGTAACCTTGGTCTAATTAGTCATCAAGACACCATTGACCTGTATGCTCAAGTGATAGGTTCAAAGTTTGATGCCACTAAACTTAAAACGATTAGGAGTAAAGCAGAACAGATCTCATTACTTCGAGCGATGACGATAGGGGTGTTAATAGCACAGAGTACAGATCATTTTTTAGCGAATGAAGAAGGGATTCTATCCGGGGACTACGATATATCTCTTACGGATGATATTCAAGCCTCGCCAGCGCTTGAGGAGATTAAGAATGTTTCAATAGAAAAAATATACAGGGCACAGCATGTAGTAGAAATTGAAGCCGCAGGGTTTAATGTGCTAAATGGTCTGTTAGAGTCTTTTGTACCTGCCATTTTGAGTAAATCCAGCATGACCAAGAAGCAATCCATTGCATTCCGTTTATTGCCTTCAGATTTGAAAGATGAAATTAAGGAGTCGAAAGACACCTATACTTCTTTAAGGGCATTGCTAGACTATATTTCTGGGCTTACCGACTCTAATGCGATGAGTCTTTATCGTAAGCTAACAGGCATATCTTTGCCAAGCATGCGCTAGGACAATTTTATACCTATTAATAAGACGGTCTTCGAATATGATAGAAAGGGGAAAATATTACCTTTGTCAACTTGTTCGAAAATGTGGTCTAAACTCCCTCATATTGTACTGAAACACAGGTTGATATTGATCATCTCGATCTTCCTGTTTACTGCCTTTATGGGTTATCAGGCAAGGAATGTCAAGATGGCATTCAACTTTAACACGGCCGTTCCTAGCACTGACGAGAGTTTCCTCTATTTCATGAACTTCAAAGAGAAGTTCGGAGAAGATGGCAATATCCTAGTAGTAGGTGCAAAAGACAGTTCCCTTTTCGAGCTCAAAAACTTCAACAAATACAAGGCATTAAGCGAAACGATTGCAAGTCTCGAGGGCATCAGTAATGTCATCTCGTTGCCGACATTACAAAAGATTGTCAAAAATCAAGACAACAGGAGCTTCGACTTAGAGCCCCTAATGCAGGAGTCTCCCAAGACCCAAGAAGAACTTGATTCCTTATTACAGGAAGCCTTAGGACTGAAGTTTTATGCTGGTCAGTTGTTGAACACCGACAATGGTGCAACGCTCATACTGATCAACTTAGAGCGGGAAGTATTGAATTCAGCAGGCAGAAACGTACTCGTGAATGAAATCAAAAAACTTGGAGAAGAATTTGCCGCAGAGACAGAGATAGATCTTCATTATTCAGGTATGCCATTTGTGCGTACTATCATGCAGCAAAAGACAAATGTTGAGCTGAGGCTCTTTATTGTTTTGTCTTTGAGCATAACGGCACTGATTCTTTTCCTTTTCTTCCGTTCGGTTACATCTGTTTTGGTACCCCTTATTGTTATAAGTGTAGTGGTCGTATGGGTGCTTGGAACAATAGGTCTACTAAACTATAATATTACTGTTTTGATGGGGCTGATCCCGTCTATCATAGTGGTCATCGGAATACCAAATGGTGTATATCTTATTAATAAGTACCATCAGGAGTACGCGAAACATGGCAATAAGCCTAGAGCGCTCAGCAGGATGGTAGGCAAGATTGGTATGGTAACGTTCATCACCAATTTCACAACCGCCATTGGCTTCTTGGTGTTAGTCACAACCGACATTACGCTACTTAAGGAGTTTGGCTTGGTTGCAGGTATCAATATTCTGGCAACTTTTGTGGTGAGTATAATCTTGATTCCGGGCATTCTGTCTTATTTGCCAGCACCAAAGAAGAATCAGCTTAAGCATTTAGAATTTAAGGCTGTAGGAAAGTTTCTGGGCTTACTCGATTTGATCGTGCACCGTCACCGTTACCGTGTTTTTGTGGTAACAGGCGTTATTCTTGTGGTTGCGATTATTGGCTTAACAAGGGTTTATTCTGTAGCCTATATGGTCGATGACATTCCAGAAAAGTCAGAACTCAAGCAAGACCTATATTTCTTTGAGAATAACTTTAGTGGGGTGATGCCTTTGGAAATCATCATTGATTTTGGTAAGCCAAAGTCCTCCATCAATGCGAGAAACCTGCGAAAAGTTGAAAGGCTGGAGCGAGCTCTCGAACCTTTAGAAAATATATCATCTCCGATTTCCATTGTCACATTCGCGAAGGCAGTGCGGCAGGCATTTTATAATGGAAACGAAAGGTACTACGGCTTGCCAAGCCCGAGTGATAGAAACGTCATCTTGAGCTATCTCAGTAATCGCGAAGGGGAGTCTAGCTTCCTCGATAACTTTGTGGACTCTACAGGTCAGGTGTTGCGCGTTTCCTTGAAAATCGCAGATATAGGATCGCAAAGAATGGATTCGTTGATCAACAACGTAGTTCAGCCCGAAATTGACAGAGTATTTGGCGATGATGAGGGAGTAGATACTGCTGTAACAGGCTCTACCTTATTATTCGTGAAGGGCAATAAGTTCTTAATAGAAAACCTTCGTAACTCCTTGTTATTGGCCTTTGCCATTATCGCTGTCATCATGGCGATTTTATTTGCGAACGTAAGAATGATCATCATATCTCTCATTCCGAATTTCATTCCATTGATTATGACGGCAGGGATCATGGGCTTTTTTGGCATTCCTTTGAAACCAAGTACTGCGTTGATCTTTAGCATCGCTTTTGGAATCTCTGTAGACGACTCAATCCACTTTTTGGCAAAATATAGGCAAGAGCTTTTTGCGAAGAACTTCTTCGTACCCGTTGCGATTAGTAATAGTATTAAAGAAACTGGATCGAGTATGTTATATACTTCGATCATTCTATTCTTCGGTTTTGTGATTTTCGTTTTCTCTGACTTTGGAGGAACAGTGGCTTTAGGTTTACTGACTTCATTGACATTGTTCTTCGCTATGATCACGAACTTAACGTTGCTTCCGTCATTATTGATGGTTTTCGATAGTGGAAAGCGGAATCAAAAGATTCATCCACTGATTGAACACTATGAGTTCTATAATGAAGATGATGACGAAGAGATAGACAGAGATAATTTATTGATTAAGAAAGACGACCCATTTTTGGGTTCTACCGATAGGTAATACGAAAGGAATTAAAGTGAGCAAGTATAAAGAGTATAAGAAACCAGAATTTGCTAAGGTCGGTGAAGACATACTTCAATTCTGGAAAGACAATCAAATTTTCGAAAAGTCAGTCTCTGAAAAAGAGGGTAGTCCGACTTTTACATTTTTTGAAGGGCCACCGTCTGCCAATGGAGCACCTGGCATTCATCATGTCATGGCCAGAACGGTTAAGGACATCTTCTGTCGATATAAAACTCAAAAAGGCTTTCAGGTAAAACGTAAAGGCGGCTGGGATACCCATGGTCTACCTGTAGAACTTCAGGTTGAAAAAGAACTTGGAATTAAGAAAGAAGACATCGGCACGAAAGTTACTGTTGACGAATACAACCAAAAGTGTCGCGAAACGGTCATGCGTTATAAGGATGTTTGGGATGACGTTACTGAAAAAATGGGTTACTGGGTTGACCTAGATAACCCATACATCACTTTCGAAAAAGAATACATCGAGACGGTTTGGAGTATGCTCAAGAAGCTTTACGACAAAGACCTGATCTACAAAGGCTATACCATCCAACCGTATTCACCAGCGGCAGGAACAGGACTAAGTTCACACGAACTGAATCAGCCAGGAACCTATCAAGACATTAAGGACACCTCTATGGTGGCCCAGTTTAAGGTGACAGGTACCGAAAACGATTTCATCCTAGCCTGGACCACCACACCTTGGACGCTACCAGCGAACAACGGTTTGGCAGTGGGCGCAGGCATTGAATATGTCAAGGTGAAGACTTTCAACCAATACACTTTTGAGCTGACCAACGTGATCTTGGCAAAAGAGCGTATGGGTGCTTACTTCAATGACAAAGCAAAAGACATTGCCATTGAAGATTACAAACCAGGTGATAAACTGATTCCTTTCGAAGTGATTGATTCCTTTAAAGGAAGAGACATGGAAGGAATGGATTATGAGCAATTGATGCCATACATTCCTTTGGAAAAGCCTGCTTTTACAGTAGTGATTGGTGACTTTGTAACCACTGAAGACGGTACGGGTATCGTACATATTTCTAAAACCTTTGGTGCTGACGATTTTAAAACTTCTGTTCAATACGATATGCCTGGCGTATTCGTAAAGGACGAAGAAGGCAAGGATGTGCCGATCGTGAATAAGCAAGGAAAGTATGTGGATGAGATCACAGACTTTGCCGGCATGTACGTAAAGAATCAATACTATAAAGATGGAGAGGCTCCTGAGAAGTCTTTGGATGTATTGATTTCCATCAAACTGAAAGAAGAAAATAGAGCCTTTAAAGTAGAGAAGTACGAGCACTCGTACCCTCATTGCTGGCGTACTGATAAGCCAATACTTTACTATCCGTTGGATTCATGGTTCATCAAAACCACAGCCTATAAAGACAGACTTGTTGAGCTAAACAAGACGATCAACTGGAAACCTGCTTCGACAGGAGAAGGTCGTTTTGGTAACTGGTTAGAGAACTTAGTGGATTGGAACCTAAGTAGATCAAGGTATTGGGGAACGCCATTACCGATTTGGGTTTCAGAAGATAAGAAAGAACAAAAGTGTATTGGATCAATTGCTGAATTGAAGGCTGAAGTGCAAAAATCAGTAGATGCTGGTTTCATGGATGAGCAGATTTCGGATGACTTCGATCTACACAGGCCGTATGTTGACGACATTATCTTGGTCAGTGATTCAGGTCAAAAAATGATTCGTGAGTTGGACCTAATTGACGTTTGGTTTGACTCAGGGGCCATGCCTTATGCACAATGGCACTATCCATTTGAGAACGAAGATATCTTCCAAAAGAGCTTTCCGGCAGACTTCATTGCAGAAGGTGTCGATCAGACAAGAGGGTGGTTCTTTACGCTCCATACCTTGGCTGTAATGCTCCACGATAGCGTAGCCTTCAAAAACGTAATTGCCAACGGACTAGTGCTTGATAAAGCAGGCAATAAGATGTCCAAGCGATTGGGCAATGCGGTCGATCCTTTCAAAACGATCGGGGAGTATGGGCCAGATGCCACACGTTGGTACATGATCTCGAATGCCAACCCATGGGATAACTTAAAATTTAATATTGAAGGCGTTGGTGAAGTGCAAAGAAGATTCTTCGGCACACTTCACAATACCTATAATTTCTTCGCGCTTTATGCAAACCTTGACGGTTTCAAGTTTGAAGAAGCAGCCATTCCATTAGCAAATAGGCCAGAAAGTGATCGTTGGGTACTATCTAGGCTTAATACACTGATCAAAACGGTTGATGCAGCTTATGATGAGTATGAGCCTACACGTGCGGCCCGAGCCATCATGGACTTTGTGGCCGATGAAATGAGCAACTGGTATGTTCGTTTGAATAGGAAACGTTTCTGGAAAGGTGAGTACAATGACGATAAGCGAGCAGCCTATCAGACCTTATATACTTGCTTGATGACAGTGGCTAAGATTGGTGCTCCAATTGCACCCTTCTATATGGAGAATCTATATCAAGATTTAAATGCAGTAAGTGGTCTAGACATAAAGGAATCTGTTCATTTGACCGATTTCCCTGTTGTTGACGAGGCTTGTATTAATGGTGATTTAGAAACACAAATGGCCTTAGCACAAACGATCTCTTCTTTGACACACTCTATTCGTAAGAAGGAGAAGATAAAAGTAAGACAACCTCTGTCTAAGATCATGATTCCAGTATTGGATGATGTAACACGACATCATGTGGAGGCTGTAGCCGACCTCATTATGTCAGAAGTAAACGTAAAGACAGTTGAGTTCTTAGACGATGCTTCAGGTGTATTGGTAAAGAAAGTGAAGCCGAACTTTAGGTCTTTGGGTCAGAAGTTTGGACCGAAAATGAAATTGATTTCTGCCGCCATTAACCAATGGGGTCAGGAAGATATTGCTGCCATTGAAAAGGCAGGCCAGTACGATTTGGCGATTGATGGAGAAACACTTCAGCTTTCAATTGATGATGTTGAGATCAGTAGTGAAGACATCCCAGGATGGTCTGTTGCGAGTGAAGGTAAAACGACTGTAGCGCTCGACATAACCATTTCCGAAGTTTTGCGACAAGAAGGAATTGCAAGAGATTTGGTTAATAGGATTCAAAATCTTCGAAAAGATCAAGGACTCGATGTTCAAGATAAGATCGATGTGAAAGTGGTGAAGAACGAAGCGCTCGTTAACACTGCAATTGCATCTAACAATGCATATATCTGCGAAGAAACCCAAGCTTTGAGTTTGGAGTTAGTAGAACAAGTTGATGATGCACATACTGTTGAGATTGACGAATGGCAGATTGACCTTAGTATTTCAGTGAGATAAATTTAAGTTTGAAGCACCTCAAATACTTCTTTTTAACCCTAGGAGTGATTATCATCGACCAGGTGGTAAAGTTGTTGGTTCATTTTAATATGGCCATGGGCCCAGCAGGAGAAATCACGCTGCTGGGTGACTGGTTTAAACTCCACTATATTCTGAACAGAGGCATGGCCTTTGGCCTTCGCTTTGACTTAGAATACGGAAAACTCGGCCTTACACTTTTCAGAATGGTCGCTATGGTAGTCATCGGGATTGTTCTATACCGCATGTCTAAGAAGAACTATCACACAGGCCTGCTGTGGTGTGTCGCGGCCATATTAGGAGGTGCGATTGGTAATGTAATCGATAGTGTTTTCTATGGTGTTTTCTTAGACAACGCACCCTATGATGTGATAACGCCATGGTTTCATGGTCAAGTCGTTGACATGCTCTATCTAGACGTATGGGAAGGCTATGTTGCCGATTGGGTTCCCTTTTGGGGAGGTAAGAAAGTAGCGCTTTGGCCTATCTTCAATATTGCCGATGCAGCCATCTTTATAGGGGTCTTTGTGATCCTAATATTCCAGAAGCGCTTCCTGCAAAAGTAGCGCTCTCTTTATTTTAAAAAATTATCATTATTACCTTAATTAAAGTAACAATATTTGTTGTATTATCGTTTAACGCATATCTTAACCAATTAAATAGTTTAAAACCCAAGAGACAAAACAATGAAAAGCTCAAAATATTACTTCAGCCTGTTAGCACTCCTAATGGTGCTCTCACCACTCTCGGTGCGTGGTTTTCAGGAGTTGCCTACAGATCCTTCTGTAAAAATTGGTACCCTAGACAATGGACTTACCTACTACCTAAGAGAGAATAAACAACCTGAAAATCGAGTAGAATTTCGCCTTGTCATCAAGGCCGGGTCAATTCTAGAGGATGAAGACCAGCAAGGACTGGCTCACTTTACAGAGCACATGCTATTTAACGGGACAAAGAATTTTCAGAAAAACGAACTCATCGACTTCTTACAGAAAATGGGCTTAGAGTTTGGTGGTGATTTGAATGCATATACGAGTTTCGATGAAACAGTGTATATCCTTCCGATTCCTACAGACAATCCGGAAAATTTGGACAAAGCCCTGACGGTTCTTAGTGACTGGGCACACCAAGCTACTTTTGATAACGAGGAAATAGATAAGGAAAGAGGAGTTGTCATGGAAGAGTGGCGCCTTAGACTAGGTGCTAATGAACGAATGAGACAGCAGGTTTGGCCAATTACGTTGGCAGGTTCTAGGTATGCCGAAAGACTTCCTATTGGTAAGCCTGAGGTACTCGAAAACTTTAAATACGAGGCGGCCAAGCGGTTCTATAAAGACTGGTATCGACCAGACTTGATGGCACTTGTGGCCGTTGGAGATTTTGACGCTCCTGAAATGGAGGCGAAGATCAAGAAGCTTTTCGGCAAGATAAAGGGACCTAAAAAGCCCAAGGAGCGCATTTATTACTCTAGAACCGACTTTGAGGGCACTAGAATAGCCGTGGCAAGCGATAAAGAAGCAACAGGAAATACCATAAGCGTAGAGTTTATTAAAAAAGGCTTAACCAAAACAGAAAATACGCTAGCAGCCTTTAGAGAAAACGTGATGAGAGGACTTTTCAGTAATATGATGAGCCAACGATTCAATGAGTTAGTACAATCTGAGAACCCTCCTTTTCAATTTGGTTTCAGCGGTTATGGCGCAACATTGGGCCAAGATAAAGCGGCATATACTATTTATGTAAATGTGAAAGATGATCAGTTTAAGGAAGGCCTAAAAGCAGCTATTTCGGCTAATGAGAGGGTTCGTAGGTACGGATTTACACAAGGAGAATTGGAAAGAACCATAGCCCTCTACCGCAATAGTTATGAAAGAGGCGTGAAAGAAGCAGATAAGGATCAATCAGGTAGAGTAGTAGGAGCATATGTCAATCATTTTCTCAATGGAGGGTCTCTTTTGAATGCACAACAACGATTGGACAACCTCAATAAGGTAGTTCCGACCATTAAACTAGAAGAGATCAATGAATTGATCAAAAGTTGGATCACTGAGGACAATAGAACGATTGAAATCAACGCAAAAGAAGAGAATGCGGATATGATTCCAACAGAGAATGAGCTGATTGCGATTTTAGATAACGCCAAAGATGACAGTTCTATTCAGCCCTATGCAGAAGAAACATTAGCAACTACGCTGCTGAGTCAACTGCCAAAAGCGGGGTCAATTGTTTCTGAATCAACAAATGCCATAACAGGTATTACAGAAATGATACTGTCAAATGGAGCAAAGCTTTATTTAAAGCCGACAGACTTCAAGAATGATGAGATTAGGTTGAACGCCTTTAGTTTTGGCGGAGGCTCTTTGTACGACCCCTCAGATATCATGTCGGTTCAAATGGCGGGTCAAGTGATGAGTCAAATGGGTGTTGGCGAATTTAACGCGATTGACCTTAACAAGTTTATGACCGGAAAAACAGCTTCTGTCAATGCAGGAATTGGTTTATATGACGAGTCGGTTTCAGGTTTTTCAAGTATCAAGGACTTAGAGACGTTTATGCAACTGTTGCATCTAAAATTTACTACGGTAAGAAAAGATGAGGCAGCTTTCAATAGCTGGTTAGGCAGAACTAAGAACTTATATGCCAATGTTACTTCTAGCCCTGACTTCCAGTTTCAGATAGAAATGCAGAAGATAATGATGGGCGAGGATAATCCGTGGATAACTTTCCCAACGCCTGAAGCCTTTGAAACGATTGACTTAGATAGGATATTGAAGATTTATGAAGAGCGCTTTGCAGACGCCAGTAACTTTAAATTCGTGTTTGTTGGTAACATTGATATGGACACGTTTAAACCGCTGGTAGAAAAGTATATCGCGAGTTTACCTGCTACAGCATCTAACGAGTCTTATAAGAACTTGAGCCTCAATATCAAGGCGGGAAAGATTACCGAAAACGTATACGTTGGTGTAGATGAGAAGAGCCAGGTGAGCATTACCCTGTCTGGCGATTATGAGTATGACATGAACACTAACGGACTGATGAGCGCAGTAGCAGGCATATTGTCGAACAAAATGATTGAGACGCTGAGAGAAGAAATGGGGGGCGTTTATGGTGCTGGAGCAAATGCTTCATTGACCGGTTACCCTGACCCAGCTTTCACTTTCTCTATCTCTTTTCCATGTAAGCCCGAGAATGTCGAGGCACTCACTCAGGCAGCACTAAAAGAACTTGAGAAGATAAAGAACGGAGAGTTTACAGATGAAGATCTCCAAAAGATTATCACTGCTCGTAAGCAAAATTTTGATGAGTCTATTAAGCAAAATGCTTATTGGTCAAGTGCGATGGGGACTTACCTGAAAAATGGCGATGACTTTGAAGATATCTTGAAAGGCAATGAGCGTGCAGATGCTATTACTAAAGAAGCGGTTGTAGCAGCAGCGAACAAATACCTCACGAAAGAGAATATTATCACCATTACTAGACTTCCTGAGAGCTATAAGAAGGCAGATTTAAATCAGGAGATTAAGAAAAACTAGTAGACACTAAATCGAATGAAAGAGGAGGCTTCGGTCTCCTTTTTTATTTTATAATCACCTCATTAACGATTGGTTGACCCAATTCTTTGGTCAGCATCACCAATATTTTATCGCGAGACATATTGAGCTCATGCTTCAGTGGAGCAGAAGAGATATGGACAAAGAGCTTTTTGTCCTTGATGTAAATCTTGGAGGTTCTAGTGGCGATCGGCTTGCCCATTACACGTTCCCAGGAGTTGACAAGGTCTGTTTCGTAGAATTTACTTTCGATTCGAAAAGCCTTAAGCATCTCACTAATAGCTTCACCCAAGGGCTCGGGCTGGCTTTTTCTACTCCTATGTGAATACCTGTTTTTCATCGTTTTCCGATTGGGACATCTAAAGTACCCATTCGGCAGTAAGCGTTTGGTGTTGGAATGAAATTATTCAATAAATAAATCTGAAGCGATTTTATCTGCGAGTAGTTTTCCCTTGTTCGTTAATATCAAGCAACCCTCGTCTTCATAAATCAGATCTTGACTTGCCAACTTATTGAGGTAATGCTCTTGCTTAGTGAGTAAATCAACATTGTATTTGGTTTTTAAACGACTCATATCGCAGCCCCATTTCGTACGCAGCGAGGTAAGTATGTATTCGTTTACCTGATCTTCTGGCGTAAGGGTGATCACTTCTGCAGGCACCTCTCCTTCTTTGATTCCTTTTAAGTATTTGGCATTGTTCGCCACGTTCGCTTTGCGAAACTTACCACTATAGGAATGTGCTGAAGGGCCTATTCCTAAATATTTTTCATCTTTCCAATAGGCGCTATTGTGCTGAGACTCGTAACCGGGTTGGGCGAAATTTGAAATCTCATATTGGTCGTAACCATATTTGGCCATAGTATCCAGTAGGATTTCGAACTGATCAGCAGCGAAGTCTTCGTCAATGGCTTTAATCTTTCCTTTTTTGAGCCAATTGCCAAACGCTGTTTGCGGCTCTATGGTCAGGCAGTAAGAAGAAATATGCTCTGGCCTTAAGCCTACCATCATTTTAAGGTCATGATGCCAGTTCTCATGATTTTCACCTGGTAAGGCATATATCAAATCAAGACTAATGTTTTCGAAACCAGCTTTTCGCGCTAAATGAAACGTGTCAATTGCTTCCTTTCTTGTATGTTGGCGATTCATCCATTTCAGGTGCTCATCGTTGAAGGATTGAACGCCAATGCTTAGCCTGTTTACTCCAAGATTGAAGAAGGTCGTGAGTTTCTCTTCAGTCAAGTCATCCGGGTTGGCTTCCATGGTGACCTCTGGGTTGCTAGACAGAGTATATTCACTCTGAATGATGCCCATCAGTTTCTTTAAATGAGGGCCTTCGAGTAGTGAAGGTGTACCACCTCCAAAATAGATGGTATAAATAGTATCTCGACCCAAAAAGTCACTTTGCATGATGAGCTCCTCCCCGATAGCGTCAACCATTTCATCGATTTGACCTAAGGATTGGGAAAAGTGAAAGTCACAATAGTGACATGCTTTTTTGCAGAATGGAATATGGATGTATAATCCGGCCAAAGTTTCGTTATTTTAAAATCAAACCTAATAAATGTCAGGCTTTCGCGGTGTCTTATTGGTCGTTTTCGGCTTAAATTTCTTAATCCTCAATTCCGCCTTCGGGCAGGATAAGCTGGAGCTAAGGATAAGGACTGCTGCTGAAAACGAGCAATTGTTTCGCAAGTATAAGTATAATCAAAACCCTATAGATTCTTTAAGCGCAATTCAGACAATTCAGTCTTTAATAAATCAACTGCATTTAGATGGTTATCTCCTAGCCCAAATAGAGAGCATCATCTCTCTACCGGGTCAAATAGAAGCTTCAATAGACCCTGGGGCTCCTTTTGACTGGCTTTCGCTAGGCGCGGGAAATGTGGAACGGAGTATTCTGCGCAAATCAGGCTATAAAACCAGTCGCTTTAATGGTGAAAGATTTGACCTTAAAGCAATTGGGAAGATTGAAACTAGCATGTTGCGCTATGCCGAAAGAAACGGTTTTCCCTTTGCCACACTTAGATATGATTCTCTTAGGATTGAGAGTAATCAACTCAATGCCACCCTGAACTTTGATGTTGGGCCACTGATACGGTTCGATTCGGTTCACATCGTTGGCAATAAAATTCTGAAATCTCGATTTGCTACGGCATACTTGGGAGTTAATATGGGGGATCCCTATAATCAAGTTGTTGTTGATGGTGTAGTGAGCAAGCTAAGAAGGTTGCCTTATTTACGTTTGGTGAAGAGTCCACGGCTTTCCTTTCAAAATAGTGAGGCAATAGTCTCTTTGGAGCTTGCCAAAAGACCGATTAACACCATCGATGGTATCATTGGCTTTCTGCCAAACACGAGCCGTGATGATGGACTACTTATTACTGGGCAATTTGACCTGGAACTGTACAACCCTTTTGCCATGGGCAAGAAAATTGGTCTCCATTGGAGGAGGCTAAGCGAGGAAACGCAGTCAATTCGAATGGAGTACTTTCATCCTAACATCTTTAGGAGTCCACTATCTGTAGACACTGACTTTGAGTTTCTAAAGCAGGACACCACTTTTACGCGGAGAGATTTTCGGGTGGACTTCTCCTTTAACCTAGCGACCAATAGTACGCTTGGTTTTTTCACCGGCTTTAGAAATACAGACCTTCTCGCTACTTCTCAATTCGCCAACGCTACGAAGCTTCCTGATATCATTGATTTTGGGGTAACGCGTTATGGGCTGAGTTTGTATTTAGATCATTTGGATGATACTTTTTTACCTAGGCGAGGTTTGAGCCTTAGGCTCTCTGCTTCTGTTGGTAATAAAACCATTGAACAGAATATAGGCTTACCTACTGAACTTTATCGAGACGTAGACTTAAAGACCCTTCAGTATCAATATGACCTTAGTGTGGATAACTACTGGTCATTTAGTCCAAAGCTGGTTTTATATACTGGAATTAATGCAGGATTACTTTCCAATGATCAGCTTTTTCAAAATGATGCTTATCGTTTAGGGGGGCTAAATACCCTCCGTGGTTTTAGTGAGAACTTTTTCTTTGCCACGGGTTATGCTTATTCAACAATAGAGTCAAGGGTGTTTTTTGATGAATCTTCTTATCTCAGTGTCTTTTCAGATATTGGATTCATAAGAAGCGACTTTGTAGATCGGATCGGAGAGAAGAATGAATTTGCATTAGGCTTGGGTGCAGGCATCAACTTTTCCACTAGCAATGGTATCTTTAACTTTGTTTACGCCTTAGGCACATCTGAAAATACAGGCGGCCTGAACTTTAATCAATCGAAAATACATTTCGGGTTTACTACTCGATTCTAATATGAGCGTGCTTATTGAATCTTCACCAGTTTTATTTCGTGACATTACCATAGCCATTTCTGCGCTATTACTGGCAACCTATGCCGTGTCAAGGATGGCATTTCCGAAGATGTTCGCCACTGTATATGACTTCTCTAAACTTGTTAATTTTAAATTAAAGGACGAGTTTGGGTCTAATATTAGGCTTTTAAGTACCGAGAGTCTCTACTTCAGCATCATATTATCTGCTTCTGCGAGTTTTGTCGTTATAGTTTTATTCTTTGGTTTACATCAGGTTGAAGGATTCGTGTTAGTCCCTTGGCTAATTCCAGAGAGCTTTGGCATGGGCATCTTAATTTGGCTGGTGATGACCGCTACTTTTCAACTTTTCTTTTTGATTAAATACCTTTTCATTTGGCTGGTAGGATCTTTGTTTAACCTTCCCCCTTCAATAAGCCGTCATTTTCAAGAAATACAAAGTCTCAACAATTGTTACGTCATGGCCATGACTGTTCTCTGTGCCCTGGTCGTTTACAGCAACTACAGTTTTCCTGGCTTGCTGATCAACACAATTCTAGTGGGTACTGTCATCTATTTGCTTTACAGGTTGTTAAACATTTACGTCAAGCTTGAGCAACTAAAGCTATATAGTAAGTTATATATATTTTCTTACCTTTGCAGCACAGAAATCGTCCCTGCTATTGTCGGGATCAAATTACTGTTATAACACGCCAATTCGGAAAATAAGTAGGGAAGTATATGTCTAATAGCATCATTGAGGGGAGGCTGAAAGAAGTTAAGAGTTTACTCGTGTCACAGCCAAAACCGTCAGATCCGAAATCACCATACTATCAACTTGCAGAGAAATACGGAATCAAGGTTGATTTTAGGCCTTTTATTCAGGTAGATCCTATCCCTGCAAAGGAGTTTAGGAAACAAAAAATAGATATCTTAAAGCATACGGCTATTATTTTTACTAGCCGTAATGCTGTAGATCATTTCTTTGCCATCTGTAATGATTTGAAGGTTGATATTCCTGCGGACATGAAATACTTCTGTATCTCAGAGCAGACTGCGAATTATCTTCAGAAGTACATTGTGGTTAGAAAGAGAAAAATCTTCACTGGTTCTAGAACTGCTGAAGATTTAATAGAGATATTAAAGAAGCACAAAAACGAAAAGTATCTATTTCCTTGCTCTAGCATTCGCAAAGAAGATATTCCCAACTTTTTGGAGGACAACGGCTATGAGTATTCTGAGGCCGTTATCTATGAGACGGTCGCGAGTGACTTGTCGGACTTAGACAATGTCTTTTATGATATAATTGCTTTTTATAGCCCTAGTGGGATTAATTCACTATTTGTGAATTTCCCTGACTATAAGCAAAATGATACACGCATGGCTGTTTTCGGTCCAACAACTGCTAAGGCAGCCACGGATGCAAACTTGGTTTTGGATATTGAAGCGCCTCAGCCTAATGCTCCTTCAATGACAGGGGCTTTGGAATTGTATATTAAGAAGGCGAACAAACTATAAGATTGGCGAAACCTATAAGGGCACTTGCTAGTTTTGTTGTAATATATCCGTGCGGATTAAATAAATGGAATAGATTTCGCGTTACCACATTATGACAAGAGCCTTTCTGCTAACCATTATATGCTTGTATTGTCATCTGGGTTTACGAGCGCAACAAGACGCGCAGTTTACTCATTATATGTTCAATCAATTGTATTATAATCCAGCGTTCGCTGGTCTTTCCAATGGTAATACAGTAACTGCAATCCACAGGTCACAATGGTTTGGCTATGATGGCACTATTAATAGTGGTGGCGCGCCTAGCACTCAAATGATTAGCTATAACACTAGTTCGAGCTTCTGGAATGGTGGCTTGGGCTTTCATGTAGTCAATGATAACCTTGGTCCTTCCTCTAATTTAGAGCTTCAAATCTCTGGTTCTTATTTTTTACAATTACCAAATGGCGCCTCACTGAGTATTGGCCTAAAAGCAGGGATGTTCTCTAGTAGCATAGACTTTGATGAAATAGTTGTGGTGGATCCAAGGGACGGTGTGGGTAGTTTGACGGGTAAAGAGTCTCAATTAAGGCCAGACCTTGGAGTAGGAATTCTCTACAGAAATGGGAATTTTTTTGGTGGTTTCAGTACAAATCACTTAATTCAACCCGAATTTGACTTCGGTCAAGATCAAATAGCCAATCAATTACTTCGACACTATTATTTGACAGCAGGATATGACTATGTGCTAACTCCTGAGCTCACAATTACCCCAACTTTATTAGTTAGATCAATAGGTTTTGATGCCTATAACTGGGATTTAAGTGTTATTGCTCGTTTTAGAGATCAGTTATGGGGAGGAGTTTCTTATAGACAATCAGAATCAGCTTCGGCAATGATTGGCTATAATGTACTCAAGGATCGTAGTTTGGCGTTGGCATATTCGGTCGATATTGTTTTGACAGATAGGTTGAGTAAAGAGCCTACTTCACAAGAAGTAATGCTCATTTACACGTTTAAGTCGAAAAATAGAGCAAGAAATCTTGGAAGAAATATCATAAGAACGCCAAGATACCGTTACTAAGCATAAGTTCTGCAGAGAATGAAAAACGTGATTTTTTCTATGTCTCAGTGGATTACTAACAATAAAATATTAATTTTCGCGCTTTATGTGCGACCACTGGCATTATTTAATGGAAATAAATTGCCGGGAAACTATAAAAACTGACTATGATGAGAAAGTCTGTATTGGGTCTTATGATTGTGTTGTTGCTGGGCTTCACCGCTGGCTGTAGCATGTTCGATGGCTTCTTGGCAGGAGGGGGAAAAGAAGGAAAGCTTCTTGAAGAGGGTCAGTTACTTGGCGTCCTCGATCGAGGTGGCTGGTACCAAGAACTTCCATATGGCATGGTTGCCATTCCTGCAGGTACGTTTTTTATGGGTCAAGCTGATGAAGATGTAGCCGCATCACAAATTAATTCTAACCGACAGATCGCGGTAAGTTCATTCTTTATGGATTCTGAAGAAATTACGAACAACGAGTATCGTCAGTTTCTCTATAGTGTTTCTGAACTCGCTCAAAACGGGGATAGGTACTGGGATGCGACACTGATTGCCGCGGTTATGCCTAATCCTAATGTTTGGGAAGAGGAGTTTACTTATCACTATGCAGACAGAATGACTCAGTATTACTGGAAACATGCAGCATTTGATGACTACCCTGTTGTAGGAGTTAGCTGGGAAGCTGCAGAAAAGTTTGCCGAGTGGAGAACCATTAACCTTAATAATGGACAGCAAATAAAATACGAAGGTGGTGGTGGTGGCCTCTTCGGTGGTAAGAAAAAAGATAGGGAAGCTGCCGCGGCAGCCGCTGATGCAGGACCAGTACTTGGTGCTGTAGGACCTGCTGGACAAGCCGGTGGAGCAGCAGCAAGCACTTTTGTAGATATAAGCCCAATTGAAACTAGATATCCTAATTTCAGGTTGCCGACAGAGGCAGAGTGGGAATATGCTGCTAAAGGTGGAAGAGAGATTTCGAAATACCCTTGGGGTAATCCTTACACTAGAAATAAGGATGGCTGTTTCTTAGCCAATTTCAAACCAGGTAGAGGAGCTTATGCAGATGATGGCTATTCATATACTGCACCAGTGAATGCTTTCCTTCCCAATCCATTCAACCTGTACAACATGTCTGGTAACGTATCTGAATGGTGTCGAGATGATTTCTCTCCAATATACAATCCACTTGTATGGGATTTGAACCCAATGTTTACTTATAATCCTGAAACAGATAGCGACAGCCCACACTTTGGTAAAAAAGTAGTTCGAGGTGGTGCATGGAACGATATATCATACTATTTACAAACAGGAACAAGATCTTATGAATACCGTGATGTAGCTTCGGCTTCAATCGGCTTCAGATGTGCCATGGATTACCTTGGCCAACAATAATGACACCTAAATATTAATTTCAACTTCAACCTAACTCAGAAAAAAATGGCTAGTAAATTCGTTAACAACTTTTATGGCAATATAATGCCCAAGATCTATGGCCTAGGTGCTTCGGTCGTAATTGTTGGTGCTATGTTTAAGCTTGAAGGCTGGCCTGGCGCAACGCCTATGCTTGTTACAGGACTAAGTGTAGAAGCATTAATTTTTGCGTTCTCTGCTTTTGAGCCTAAAGGAACGGACTATACAAAACTATTATACGATCATTCCAAAGACAGTAATGGATCAGCTTCATCTGACAAAGGCGATATCTCTTTGCAAAAAATGCTTAAAGAAGCAGCGATAAGTAAAGAAGGTTTACAAAACCTTAAGGCTGGAATGGATAACCTGGCGAGCAATGCCAAGCAATTGGCGAACATGTCAAATGCTTCTGTAGCTACAGAAGAGTATGCTAAGAATGCTAAAACAGCTGCAGCTTCTCTTGCAAAAATTGATCAGTCTAGTGCTCAGGCCGCTACCGCATTTAGCGAAGTAGCCAACACTGTTAAAGGGTCAGGTAGTAACCAAGCGCAATTAAAGGCGGCTACTGAAGCATACCAAGTGCAGTTGAAGGATGCGGCTACGCAACTTCAAGCCTTGAGTGGTGCTTACAAAACTGAATTGGCAGATACTGAGTCTGTTGCAAAATATATGAAAGGCTACCTATCGAACATGGAAACCATGATCAAAGGAGCTATGAATACCGCTAAGCAGACGGAAGAGTTCCAAGGCCAAATGGCTAAACTGAATACTAATGTGACTTCGCTTAACAAGGTATATGGGGCAATGCTCTCTGCAATGAAACAAACTAACTCTTAAGCTGAAGGATAATGGCAGGAGGAAAAGAATCCCCGCGGCAGAAGATGATTGGCATGATGTATCTCGTGCTAACCGCTCTTCTCGCGCTACAAATTAAAGACTCGGTACTTGAGAAGTTCGTTTTAATGGAAAGTGGTTTGGAAGTTTCAAACTCATCTTTCTTAGATTATAACCAGACGATACTTTCGGATATAAAAGCAGACGTTGTTAACCAAGGCGATAAGTCTGGTGACCAGGCGGTTGCGGCAGTCGCTCAGGGTGTAAGAGATTATACCAATGGACTTGCATCTTATCTTGATAACATGAAGTACGAACTTGGAAAAGTGGCTACTGGAGGCGATACATCAAAGCTAAGAGAGCGCTCTACATTAAAGAAATACGAGGAGCCTTCGAACTATTTAGTGAATCAAGGTTTTGCTGAAGAGCTACAAGAGAAGCTAGATGCTTATCCTGAGCAGGTGAATGCATTGATCAACTATTTGGGTAAAGAGGGTATGAATGCTGAATGGATGGAGTCTATCGCACTTAAGGCAGATGACATCAAAATGTATGAGAATAATAAGGAAGAGAAAGATAAAGACTACGCTAACTTTAACTTCTACAAAGCCCCATTGGCTTCTGTTCTTGCTCAATTGACATTCTATAAGAATCAAATTTATAGCAAAGAGGCAGTTGCCCTTAATAAATTGAAGGCATTGGTAGGAACAGCGGTATCCGCGGATCCGAATAATGTTCCTCAAATCGGTGGTTTAGCTTCGGTTGCTCCGACAAGGTCTGAAGAACCAGCTGCTACTGATGATAATGTAGCAAATACACCTACGAGTACTCCGAATAGACCATCTGCAACACAAGGTGATGCGATCAAAGCAGAGGAGTTTCTTGAAGGAGCCTTTGCTGGAATCGATTATGCTCAGGCTACAGTACTTTCTGAATCTAATATTATCACTACCGGTCTTGATTTTAATGCTCAAGCTTTTCTAACATTAGGAAATTCTTCTTTGCAGCCAACAGTCAAAATTAATGGTCAAGAAATTGATGTTGTAAATGGTAGAGGTGTAGTAAACTTTAAGACCTCTGCTCGTGCAAATGAGTATGATGCGAATGGCTTAGCTAAGAAAACTTTTGATGTGGAAATTACTGCTGACGATGGAACAGGTAGCCAGATTACAAGGTCTACTACGCATGAGTACTTTGTTGCAAGGCCAGTTATTGATGTAAGGTCTCAATCGGTAGATGTGCTTTACTTAGACTGTAATAATAACTTGAACATTAGCGTTCCTGCCTTAGGGCCAGCATACCAACCGAGTTTTACTGTTGCTGGCGCAACCTTTACAAAAGGTTCTGGTAAAGGACAGATTTCTGTTGTCCCAAATAACAGAGCAGTTAAAATTGACGTCTCTAGTGGTGGTCAATACATTGGTTTCAGAGAGTTTGAAGCTAGAAATGTTCCACTTCCAGTGCTTGATGTTAGACCAAATGGGCAAGTTTATAATCCTAACGTAGGTCTTGATGATAGACCAACGCGTTTAGATTTAAGGCTAAACCCTGATGCTGCTTTTGCTGAAAAGTATCCTGATGACGCGAACTTTTACGTCACGAAAGGTGAAGTGTATTTAACTAGAGGAAAAACAAGAAAAGGAGTCATTAGAATTGATGGTTTAACGCCTGACGTTGACCTTTCTTCCATTCGTGCAAGAATGGCAGCTGGTGATCAGTTGGTAGTTTCTGTTGAAGAAATTTCTAGAGTAAACTATAAGAATGAGCAGATTCCGATCGTTTTCGTAGATAATATGACAATGATCATTAATTAGAATTTGAGATTATGATAAAGAGGTTCTTCAGCTTATTATTAGTGTTGTTGTCGTTCTCGGTTTTAGCCCAAGAGGAAGGAACTGGAATTGATCCGGCTAAGTTTTTAGAAACTATTGAAAGCACTACGAAAGTCGCTGGGCTCAATAGTGCGAGGAAACAGAATAATGAGTTTTCTATTCGTCCAATTCGAGATGAAGATGTAATGTTTAGTATTCGTCTTTGGTCTAAAATGAATTTTAATGAAAAGCAGAATTCTAATTGGAATGCAAAAGAGTCAAGAATAACTAAAATTATCCTAGCGGGTATTCGCGATTATTATCGAGCACAAAATGAGGCTTTGGATCAAATAGTAGGTATTACGCCTTATAAAACGCTTGAGAATGAAGTGAAGACTTTCAATGAAGATGACGTTATGTTGGAAGAAGATTTCAACAATAATTTGGCTGACTTTTCGACTCAGCAAGGTAATTATGATGAAACGCAGAGACCTAGAGCTCGAACTGCTTTAAAAATCAGAGAAGGTGGTCTTTTTGCGAATTATACTAACGCTCGTTTAGACTCTGTTATTGATGCGGAATACGCGTCAAGTGCAGGAGCTAAGTCTCTTGATCCTGCTGTAAAAGGAGATCTGGATGTACTCTTATTAGAAGAAGATTTACTGTTTGATAGAAACCAGTCTTTAGCGAAATGGGACATCGTCTCTATTACATTGGTTGCTCCGCCAAAAGCTTCTGTTGATGGTGCTGAACGTGAGATCGTAAAGATTAAATACCAGGACTTAACGGCTTACATTGCTAAGGTCTATGGAGAGAGTAATAAGGATGTGGCTTATTGGTACAATGAGCGAAACCCTCGTAATAAAGAGTTGAGCTTTGCACATGCTTTTGATTTGAGGCTTTTCAGTACTTACATTACGAAGTTTCAGAACATTGGTGATGACAACATCCAAACGCTATACGGGAAAACAGATTATGACTACTCAATTATTGAGCAGGCCATGAGAAAGCGTTTCGAACTTTTAGAGAAAATGCATAATCTCTGGGAATACTAGAGATCGCTAATCATAAATGAAAAGGAAGCTATTTAGCTTCCTTTTTTTGTTGGAAGTAATTCTGAATAAGACGAGCCCTTGCGTCTCCAACCAATTCTGTTAGCTCCGCCTCAGAAGCAGCTTCTATCTTACTCATGGTTTTGAACTCCTTGAGCAATTTGTTGACGGTGACGCGGCCGAGCCCCTTTACATTCTCTAGTTCGAAGTTAAAACTGTTCTTACTCCTTAGGTCTCGGTGGAAAGTAACTGCAAACCTGTGCGCTTCGTCTCGCAGCCTTTGGATTAGGCGGAGGGATTCGGATTTCTTGTCGATGTGTAGCGCAAATTGGTCTCCAGGAAAGTAAAGCTCTTCAAGTCGCTTGGCAATACCAATGATTGGAATGGTGCCGTATAGTCCTAGTTCTATCAAAGCATCGCAAGCGGCATTTAATTGACCCTTGCCACCATCAATTACGATCAACTTAGGGAGAGGAGCTTTTTCTTCTTGAAGGCGCTTATATCGCCTGCCGACCACCTCTTTCATTGACCCAAAGTCATCAGCACCCACTACGGTCTTAATTTTGTAATGCCTGTAGTCCTTTTTAGCCGGACGCCCCATTTTAAAACAAACCATCGATGCTACCGGGTTGGTGCCTTGAATATTCGAGTTGTCAAAGCATTCTATGTGTGTTGGTAGTTCTTTGAGTTGTAAATCGCTTTGAAGCTGCTTTAAGACCCTATTCCCTTTGTCTTTTACGTTCTCTAATTCGGCATACTTCTCCTTCTTAGAGAAGAGTGCGTTTTTGAGCGATAGGTCGATCAACTTCTTTTTATCTCCGATTTGAGGTTGGATTGTTTTGAAGTTGTCAGAGACAAATTCAATGGGCCTGTTCACTAGCACTTCTTTGGCGCTGCTTTGATATTGATCCCTTAACTGAATCAGAAGGAGCATTAAAATATCTTCATCGGACTCATCAAGCCTTTTCTTTACTTCAGACGTCTGAGACAGATTAATCGTACCGTTTTTGATGCGCAAGTAGTTGACAAATGCCCACTTTTCATCTGTTATGATGGTGAAGACATCGAGGTCGGCAATCTTTGGGCTGACAACAATGGACCTAGATTGAAAGAGCCCGACCATATCCAGTTTTTCCTTATACATCTGCGCCTTTTCGAAGGCTAAGCCTTCGGCAGCTGCGGTCATTCTTTCTTTAAAGTACTGCTTCGGGATAGCCAGACTTCCTTTGAGAATATTGACGGCCTGATCGATGTCTTTTAGATAGTCTTCTTCGGTTTGTAGTCCTTCACAAGGACCTTTGCAATTCCCGATATGGTATTCAAGGCAAACCTTAAATTTTCCTTTGGCAATGTTATCCTCAGATAAATCAAAGCGACATGACCTCAGGGTGAAGAGGCTATTAATCAACTTAAGCACGTTGTTCATCACCTTCACATTGGCATAGGGTCCAAAGTAAGTTCCGTTAGAAGGGATGAATTTTCGAGTGCTATAAATTCTCGGAAAGCGCTCATTAGATACGCAGATGTATGGGAAGGTCTTATCATCCTTAAGCAGGATGTTGTACTTCGGTTGGTTTTGCTTGATGAG
>Ga0222654_1000131_pt1 | contig 67557 bp, 60 predicted proteins | sample AntAcemetagen421_FD_179805 | JGI IMG/M metagenome (GOLD analysis project Ga0222654, IMG submission 179805) | Saline water microbial communities from Ace Lake, Antarctica - #421 | ecosystem: Environmental > Aquatic > Non-marine Saline and Alkaline > Saline | place: Antarctica: Ace Lake...
CTGGCGAGACTGGGGGGCTCGGGGGATGTCGGGCGTAAAGCCCGACCCACAGCTGGGATGCGCGAATCGATGGGGGTTTTATGCCTTATATCCCTTTGAGGGGGAGGGGGCGATCATGATTGGCCGTCTTCCTGCAGAGCGGGAATGGGGGTGGACAAGGAAAGATTATCCGGGGCGCATGCCGGCGAGGATGTAGTGCTCGGCGTTGGCGATGCCTCGTTTGATGGCGGCGGGGGATCCTAGGTTGAAATGCAGTCCTTGAGAGAGGGTGTAGCGATGGGAGACGTAGACTTGGCAGATTCCGATGATCGAGATGAGGAGTTGTTTCGCGTCGAGGTGCTGGTGCCAGTGGGGGCCATCGGCTTCGCGCTTGATCGCGGCACGGAGGAACTTCGTGAGGTGGTCTTTAGAAAGAGGAAAGTGAGAGTCTTTGATCCCCTTGCCCTCGTTGAGGTTTTCCCAGCGAAGGAGGCGAGAGAACTGCGGGTGCTCGCGAGGGAAATCGAAGTAGACTCTGATGAGTTTCTTGACGGCGTCCTCCAGTGAGGCGGCCTCGGCGACGGCCAGCTTTTCGGCCTTGGCGAGTTCGCTGAAGGCATAAAACAGCGCCTCTTGGTAGAGGAGGGCTTTACTTTTAAAGTAGTGGTAAACCATCCGCTTGCTCACTCCCGCAGCTTCCACGATATCGTTGACGGAGGCGCCATCAAATCCGCCAGCGGAGAAGAGGGTGATGGCGGTCTGGAGCAAGTGCTCTCGAGAGGTGGGATTAGTCCGGCAAGTGGGCATGGGCGACAGATCAAGCGTTTGTCTTGGGGTATTTGTTTGCAACGCGGAATACGGTAGCTGAACGCTAGCACGGTGACCTTACTTTGTTCTATCACGTGTCTTTTACCCGTTGATCAATCGTGACTAAAGAGGAACGAAATGTGAGGACGCTGGGGCTCGGTGATCTGGCAAGATGCGTGGAATTATCGAAGGAGGCGGGATGGAATCAGAACGAGGGGGACTGGAGGATTCTGATCGAGCACGGCCACGGCTACGGGATCGCATTGCCGGGAAAGGGGTTGGTGGCGACGACGGGGGCTTGGCCCATGGGGGAGAACTTTGCCTGGATCAATATGGTCTTAGTCACCGAGGAATGCCGGAGGCAAGGATTGGCCGGCCAGATGTTGAACCAGTGTTTGATGGATACTCAATCCCGGGGACAGATTCCGCTGTTGGATGCGACAGACCAAGGAGCGAAAGTTTATGAGAAAATGGGATTTGCGGGGGAACAGCGTTTTATCCGTCTGAAGCGGGAACGAGAGGTCGCTAGAAATCAACGACTCGAATCACTGGAACCGGGATGGTCGGTGCGTCATATGGAAGAATCGGATTTGCCGGAAGTGCGGCAGTTGGATCAGCAAGTGCTGGGCGCAGATCGATCGGCATTGGTGAGAGCATTTTGGAAACGCTGCGCTATGTCGGCTTGGGTGCTGCGAGATAAAAATAGAATATTGCGGGGGTTTCTCTTGGGACGGGGAGGCCGCACCGCTCGTCAATTGGGGCCGATGGTGGTCGAGCGGGTCGGGCAGGCGCGGACCTTGATGGCTCGCGCGCTCGAAGAAGTGAAAGGGCCGGTCTACATCGACGTGCCGGAAATCCATCTATCTTGGATGGGAGAGCTGACCCAGGAGGGGTTTTTGCCCGAGCGGAGATTTCGCCGAATGGGGCTGAACGGAACAGAGCTGAGCACCGATTGGAATCGCTATTACGCGATAGCGGGACCAGATTTCGCTTAACCGCTACAGGTCGAATCGCAGGCCATCGGTGCCGGTGAAGACTTCGCACTCGGGATGAAGTTGGCGGACGGTCTCGGCCATGGATTCCGCGATGTTTGGATCCGCAGTGAAGCTTTCGATCACGAAATGTTTCAGGACGACTTTTTTGACGACGGCGTCGCGGGCGATCTGGCCCACATCCTCGGGGGTGAGATGCCAGCCGCCAAAGGCGACGGAATCGTAGAACGCTTTGGTGCCGGAGCACTCGACCAGAAGTAAATCGGCATCACGGCAAAAATCCACCAGGCGAGGGTCGGGTTCCGAGTCGCTAGTGATGACAATTATTTTATCGGCGGTGGTTATTCTGTAGCTGTAGTTGCGCAGGCCGGCATGAGCGGTGGCGAGGGCTTCGATTTTGTAGGATTCGGTTTCTAAACAAATCCCGTCACGGGTGATTTCGGTGAGATCCCAATCCAGTTTTTCGCGTTGGCGGTTCCCGTGTTTGATCCGGCTGTTGATGTCGTCGACGTAGGCGGCACGCACACCGTTTTCGAGGAAGTGGTGGAGGCCTTGGGGCCCAATAATGGGGAGCCGAATGTCTCGCCCATTGTTCCACGATAAAAGGAGCAGGAGGGGGAGGTCGCTGATATGATCGAAATGAAGATGGGTGATGAAGACCCGGGATATCTCCTCCACCGGAAAGCCCATGCGGCACATGTTGTGGACGGCGCTGCGGCCGCAATCGAAGACGAGTTTTTCGTCACCAATTTTTACGAGATAGCAGGGACCGCCGCGGTCGGGTAGGGCGCGAACAGCGCCACTCCCTGCGACGACGACGGAAATGGGAAGAGTAGGCATGAGACAATCAGTCGGAGTAACCGATTGGTTACGTTCGAAGAATGTTCGTTAAAGTCAACGAGATAGCCAGCCGGACGGAGCAGGGAAATCGGGCGGATTTTGCCTCGCGAAAAAGTCTGCAACTTTCGCAAAAGGTCCGGGGTAATTCACCCATGAAGATTTTTATCGTAACGCTGGGAAAAATAGCCCTCCTCGGCGTCGTTTTTTGGATTCTGCTGCATTACGCCCCCTTTGTCGCCGCGCCGTTGATGGGCGCATTGGTGGCAGGGGCCGCAGTTATTTTGGCGGCGGCGATCACGCTCACGCTGGGGCTCGGGCTGGGACTGGCGGTCGTCGCAGCAGTGATCACACTGATGGGCTCAATCGCGGTCGCTCTCGTACCGGTATGGTTACCGGTCCTGGCAATTATCGGACTCGTGGCCCTGTGCCGTCCGAAGCGGACGTTGGCCTCGTGAAGTAGGGCCGGCGGGGGCCTACTCGAAGTAGGCAACACCGTTCGTGACCGCGAGGTCCTGACAAGGGATGAAGGGACCAGGAACTGGATCCCAAATGGCGATCGACTCGTTTTTGGCTACGACCTCGGAGGTGAAGAAGCCAAGCAAAGTCAGTTCGCGCATCTTGCGCAGGAAATTGCGCTGAGGGTGGGTGGTGTCCTCAGCGATCGTTTTGAGAATAGCTTCCTGTTGGGCGGAAGTAATTTTCGCGAAAGTGGTATCCTGGTGGGCGGCCTTGGACGCTTGGTTGAGAGCGATGATGCCTTGTTTGAACATCGTTTGATCAGCTTCTTCGAAGAAGTCGCCGTAGGTGACGTCGATGAATTGGGGGACACCGGCATCGATGGCACCGGGGGTATCCGTGCGGGGCATGATCACCTCAGCGGCGGCGCTTACGACGGAAAATTGCCACGGTTTGAGGTGGAGGGGTTTGGCGGCAGGGTCACGAGCGACCTGGGCGAGGACGCTGGTGATACCGGAGGGGGAAACAGCGATGCCCAGGAGCAGGGCAGTGCGTTTGATGGCTTCTCTACGATTCATGATGGGAATGGGGTAGGCGTGGGAAGAGCGCTGCGGGATTAAAGGTTGTTACGGTTCAGCTCGGCGACGGCAAAGTCGGCGGCCCGGGCGGTAAACGCCATGTAGGTGAGGGATGGATTCACGCAAGCCGAGCTGGTCATGCAGGCACCATCAGTGACGAACACGTTGGGAGCGCCGTGGACCTGATTGTGGCCGTTGAGCACGGAGGTCTTGGAGTCGCGGCCCATGCGCGCTGTGCCCATCTCGTGAATACAGAGGCCGGGCGCGCTGGTCGGATCGTCGAACTCTTTGATGTCTTGGATACCAGCGGCTTCGAGCATCTCGGAAGCGGAGGACTTCATGTCCTTGCGCATCTCGTGTTCATTTTCTTTAAACTCGCAGTCGAACGTCACGGTGGGGAGGCCCCACTTATCGAGAAGGTCGTGATTGAGGATCATTTTGTTGTCATGGTAAGGCAGATGCTCACCCCAGGAGCCGATGCCCATGCGCCACTCGCCGGGGGCGACGAGATCGGCCTTAAGTTCGGCGCCGAAGCGAGCGAGTTCCGCCACGCCCCGAGTCCAGTTCTGGCGGCTGCCGCCGCCTTGGTAACCAAAGCCGCGCACGTAGTCTTTACGGTGGGTGGCTTTGTCGCCGAGGTTGCGGAAGCGAGGAACGTAGACGCCACCAGGGCGGCGACCTTTGTAATACTTGTCGTGGAACCCATCGTAGGAACCGGATGCGCCCACTTTAAAGTGGTGATCCATCAAGTTGTGACCGAGTTCGCCGGAGTCGTTGCCCATGCCGGTGGGAAAGCGGTCGGACTTGGAGTTGAGCAGAATGGACGTCGAGGCGATGGCAGACGCGCAGAGGAATACGACCTTGGCGTAGTATTCCATGCTTTCGTTGGTCTCGGCATCGGTGATGCGCACGCCGCTGGCTTTGCCGGAGTCGGCATCATACATGACCTCGGTGACGATTGAGAACGGACGAAGGGTTAAGTTGCCGGACGCGTAGGCGGCGGGAAGGGTCGAGGCGTTGCTAGAGAAATAGGCGCCGTAGGGGCAGCCGCGGATGCATCGATTGCGATGCTGGCAACCGCCGCGACCATTATGCGCGACGGACAGATTGGCGGTGCGGGATGGGATCATCTTACGCCCATCCATGGCCTTGGCGATGCGCGCCGCCGTTTGTGTTTCCAAGCAGTTCAACGCGAAGTGGGGAAGGAACTTGCCATCGGGCAATTGGGGGAGGCCCTCGTTGGTGCCACTGATGCCGGCGAACTGCTCCACGTAGTCATACCACGGGCTGATTTCCTGGTAGCGAACGGGCCAGTCGACGCCGAAGCCGTCCTTGGCATTGGCTTCAAAATCGAGGTCGCCGAGGCGATAGGATTGTCTTCCCCAGAGAAGAGAACGCCCGCCGACGTGGTAGCCACGGCACCAGTCAAAGCGTTTGTCTTCCGAGTAAGGGTTATCGACGTCGTCGACGAACCAATGAGCGGAATGCTCTTTGGTGGTGTAGCCGGTGCGGCTCTGCTTAGCCTGACGTTCGCGGGCCTCGGGGGGGATATTGTTACGATGCTTGAACTCCCAGGATTCCATCATGGCGGTGGGATATTCACCGTGTTTCACATCGCGTCCGCGTTCGAGGACGAGGGTCTTGAGACCCTTTTCGGCAAGTTCTTTGGCGGCCCAGCCACCGCTGATGCCAGAACCGACGACGATCGCGTCGTAAGTGTGTTGGGCTTTGCCCTTAGTAGATACGTTCATGGGGTAGTAAAATTGAGGTAACTCTCAAGTTGGAGGGAGAACCGGAACAGTGCAAATGACGAATCAGTTAAACCGTTAAGTTTGCCGGTGTGGTGGGATTGGAGCGGGGCGGAGGGGCAGGGTTTTTTTAACCACGAATGGACACGACGGAGCGCGAAAGCGCGGAGGTGGTGCGTCGGGACGGTGTGCCCCGAAGGGGTGATGAAGTGGGTGCCCTGTGGGGCAACTGAAGAACAAAGGGCTTCACTACCGTTACGCACTGTGGGCCGCGAGGCAGGGGGGGGCATGAGGGAACGGAGAAAACAGAGTGGAGCAGGGACCGTGAGGCAGAATAATGTTTTACAGAAGCTAACGAAGGGAACGAAGAGCTGACGCACTTGAATCTCGAAGGGGTCGTTTTACCCACATCTGAAGGCAGTGAATGGCCCGGGATGGATATTCCGCAGCGCATGAGCGCGGAGATGGTGCGTCGCGAAGGGCTGACTCACGGAAACAGAATTTGAGTCACAGAGTGCACGGAGGAGATAGAGAGATCACTGAGGACTGACGCACCGGTGATTTTTCACAGAAGGCAACGAAGCGGAGAGGCAGGGGGGGGCACTAATGGACACGCCGGAGTGCGAGGGCGCGGAGGTGGTGCGGCCGGGACGGTGTGCCCCGAGGCAGGGTGGGTTTACATGAGGGAACGGAGAAAACAGAGCGGAGAGGCCGAGGACGTCGGCGGAAGCACGGCGTTACGGTTGGGGCGCGGGAAAACTCGACTCTCGGTGGGCGGTTGCTCTGACTCGGGGTTCAACTATTTTCCCTGCCCCCCCCAATTCTTATGAAATCCCTGTTTCTCTCTGTCGGCCGTGTTTCGGCGCTTTCTCTCGGTTTGGTTTTGTCCGTGAATGCTCATCCGGATCATGGTCAGAAACCCGGCGCCGATATTGCTCAGGCGGTGATCACGGGGAATGGCGGACATCTCTACGAGACGGTGCCGGGGTGGGGCGCGATGCCGAATGGGGAGTTGTTGGGGCCGACTCATGGGGGGGTGGCGGTGAGTAAGACCGGCAACGTATTTGTTTCGACCAACAATGCCCGATCGATTTGCGAGTTCACCAAGGACGGAAAATTCGTCCGCAGTATGTCACCTGAGTTTGAAGGCGTGCACTCGCTGAGCATTCGCGAAGAGCAGGGGGTGGAGTTTCTCTACGGAGCGCATCTCACTCAACAGCGAGTGGTGAAGCTCACGCTTGAGGGGGAACTTGTATTGGAAATTGCCGACACGCCCGAGCAACCCATTGAGGGCACATTTAAGGGACTCACCGCCGTAGCCGTGACGCCCGATGGGCGCATCATCGCCGCGGTCGGATACGGTTCGAATATTATCCATATTTTTAGTCCGGAAGGGAAGTTACTGAAGTCATTCGGTTCGAAAGGTTCGTCCCTCGAGCAATTCAATGCAGCGCACGGAGTCGCGTTGGATACGCGCTTTGATGAGCCACGCTTGCTGTTTGCTGATCGGGAAAACCGTCGTCTCAAGCACTACGATCTCGAGGGCAATTTCCTCGGGGTGTTCGCCACGAACCTGCGCCGGCCCTGTGCCCTCTCGTTTCATGGTGACTACGTTGCCGTCGCCGAGCTCGAAGCTCGCGTGACGATCATCGATCTCAATGGCGCGCCGGTCGCCTTCCTCGGCGATAACCCGGACCAAGCAGAGTGGGCGAATTACAAAGTAGAATTGGAAGATGTGCCGGCTGGAATCTTCTCCGCGCCGCACGGCCTGAGTTTTGATCCCGACGGGAACCTCTACGTCCAAGACTGGAATAAGTCAGGCCGCCTGACGAAACTGCGGCGGGTAAACCCGTAGTCGTCTATCGAATACGAATTGGGTCACGGAGAGTGCCGAGTCTAGAAAAAGGTCGCGGAGCTTTATTGGTGAAATCGATTAGGCTCTAGCTTTTTTGCCTCAAGGTGGAGGCCGATTCCGACTATTTTGATCGGTTCGATTAACTAGGCTAAGCGCCAAGAGAGTAGGGTGAACCTCCTAAAAACGCGCGGGAGATGATCAAGAACCGACCTAAAACCCGAATCCGAGGTGCTTTAGCTTTTACACCAATCACGGATAGCGATTGGGTTGTCGTGACCTTCCGGCGCTGGCCTCGTCGGCGATCCGGTCACTGCTTCATGCTGTTTCCTCGATTGAAATTTTATTATGGCCCGTGCTTCCGCAGAGAAACCCGTTAAAGACAAGTCCCTCGAATCCTGGATTCTGGGACGCCGCCTGCTCCATTCGTGGGGCTAAGGACGCACCGAAATATAAGGACTTTATGCTTCCCCTCATTTTCACCAAGCGCCTCTGCGATGTCTTTGACGACGAGGTGAACCGCATCGCCGCCGAAGTCGGCTCACGCGATGAGGCCTTCCAGCTGGCCAAGGCCGATCATAAGCTCGTCCGTTTCTACCTCCCGCTGGTGCCCGACGATCCCGAGCAGCCTGTCTGGTCCATGATCCGTAAGCTCTCCGACAAGATCGGCGAAGGTGTCACCACCCATATGCGGTCCATCGCCCGGGAAAATCCTCTCCGGCGGGCATCATCGACCGCGTCGACTTCAACGCCACCACCCACGGCCAGCGCGACATCGACGACGACCGCCTCTCCAACCTCATCGAGGCCATCAGCACCAAGCGCCTCGGGCTTGAGGACGTCGAGGCCGACATCATCGGTAAGAGCTACGAATACCTTATCCGCAAGTTCGCCGAGGGAGGCGGCCAAAGCGCCGGCGAGTTCTACACTCCGCCCGAGGTTGGCATCATCATGTCCCGCGTCCTTGCCCCCGAGCCCGGCATGGAAATCTACGATCCCTGCTGCGGCTCCGGCGGCCTCCTCGTGAAATGCGAGATCGCGATGGAAGAAGCGCAAAGGGAGGGGGGACATTCCTGTCCCCCATCTTCGGGCAAAGGGGGTAAGAATACCCCCGCGCCGCTTAAGCTCTACGGCCAGGAATACATCGCCGAGACCTGGGCCATGGCCAACATGAACATGATCATCCATGACATGGAGGGAGAGATCGAGATTGGCGACACCTTCAAGAATCCCAAATTCCGTCAAAACGGAAAACTCCGCACCTTTGACCGCGTCATCGCCAACCCCATGTGGAACCAGAGCTGGTTCACCGAGGCCGACTACGACGCCGACGAACTCGAACGCTTCCCCGTCGGGGCCGGCTTCCCCGGCAAATCCTCAGCCGACTGGGGCATGCACGCCAGCCTCAATGACAAAGGCCGCGCCGCCGTCGTGCTCGACACCGGGGCCGCCTCCCGCGGCTCGGGCAATGCCGGCACCAATAAGGAAAAGACGGTCCGCCAGTGGTTCGTTGACCACGACCTTGTGGAGAGTGTTTTATACCTGCCCGAGAATCTTTTTTACAACACTTCCGCCCCGGGCATCGTCCTCTTCCTCAATAGAGACAAGTCCCGCGACGGCGGGACCCGCAAGGGCAAGGTGCTGCTCGTAAACGCCAGCCAGATCTTTGAAAAGGGCGACCCCAAGAACTTCATCCCGGAGGACGGCATCGCCCGCATCGCCGACACCCTGCTCGGGTGGAAGGAAGAGGGAAAACTCAGCCGCATCGTCGACCACGCCGAACTGAAGAAAAACGACTACAACATCTCTCCTAGCCGCTACATCCACACCAGCGACGCCGAGACCTACCGGCCGATTGCCGAGATCGTGGACGAACTGAATGTCATCGAGGCCGAGGCCAGAGAGACCGACAAGGCCTTGCGGGAAATTCTGGAGAAGATCGGCATCTGAACTATGGCCGCGGATCACACAGCCAATCTGAAGCTACGCGTCTTCATCAGTTCCGTGCAAAAGGAACTCGAGGAAGAGCGCATGCAACTGCGGATCCTGCTGAGTTCCGACCCGTTCCTCCTGCGTTTCACCGTTCCCAAACTGTTCGAAAAATATCCAGCCCCGCTGCGGCCCGACAAGCAGGCGTATCTGAAACTTTTGGAGAAATGTCAGATCTACGTCCTCATCATCGGTAGGGAATACGGCAATGATCCGGACGGCAAATCGGCCACCCACCACGAATATGACTTCGCTCAAGAGAACCGACTGCCGACCTTGGTGTGCGTGAAGGGCGACGGAAAGTTTAAGCGGGACAAGGCAGAGAACGACTTCTTCAAACTCGTCAAGAAAGACGGCCATACCTATGGACGGTTCCAAGACAACAAGGAACTGCACAGCTTCGTCCGCGAGCGCCTAATCGCCCACATCGAGGAAAGCTACGAGCTGGCACCCAGCAAGGAAGAGCGAAACCTCGCTGAGGCCACCACCGCCCTGGCATCGCCCTTCGATCGCCAGCGACTTCGCGAACGCGAGACCAAGGACCTCGTGTCCACCCGATTTAGCGCGCTCGCGCATGGCCTCGATCCCGATTCCCGAAAGACCCTCAAAGCCGCCGACCGCGAACAATTGCTGCTCGACCGTGGCTACCTCTGGTTCCAGCAAGGCAAGGAGATCTCTCGCCCCACCGCAGCCGGGCTCCTCCTCATGGGCAAGGACCCCAGTTCCCTTTTTCCCCACTGCCGCATCCAACTCGATGTCTATCCCGGAACAGACCGCGACGATGAAGCGGTGCTTGCCGAAACCATTCGCAGTGGCGTTCCCGAAGCCATCGATCAAGTCGTCGCCATCATCCGGAAAAACACCCGCAAGACACCGCGCGTCATCGGCCTGAAACGCGTCGAACTTCCCGAGTATCCCGAGACCGCCCTCCGCGAAGCGCTTGTCAATGCGCTCGCCCACCGCGACTACGAAGACCCCACCCAACATGTCGTGGTCGAGGTCTTCTTCGACCGGATCGTCGTCACCAATCCCGGCCTCCCCGTTGGACACCCCACCTTGAAGCGTCTTGAAAAAGGGGAGGCCCGCTCTCGCTCCCGCAACCCGCTCCTCGGCCAGGGCCTCGTCTTCCTGAGACTCATGGAAGAGCGAGGCACCGGCATCCGCCGCATGCGCCGGGCCATGCTCGATCATGGGTTGGAACTCCCCCACGTCGCCTTCGAAGAAGATCGATTCGTCCTCAGCCTGCCAGGGCCCGCCGGCGACCTCAGCCGGATCAAGGCACCTGTGCCAGCGGATGAAAGCCTGCCCAAGTCCGTGCTGGAGGAACTCAACACCCGGCAGCGCGTCATTCTCGAATTTGCCATCACCGCCGGCGCGGTGACCAACCGCCAAGTGCAGGAGAAATTCGGAGTCGTCAAAGACACCGCCCTCCGCGACCTGACCATTCTCGATGAACTCAAGCTCTTGCAGAAAGAAGGCAAAGGCCGATCCACCCGTTATGTTCCCAAATCCGACAATACTTAATCGACCGATAATCGACCGATTTTTTCCGGCTAATCGACCGATTCTCCGGCCGGAATCGTCAGGTAATCGTCAGATCGGGAACCCTCGATCGTCAGATCGCCATCCGCCTATCGGGGCCGACCTGCATGCCTGCCGTAGTTCAAGGAACGAAGGATGGTCCGCCGTAGCTTCGTCTCGGTCGAAGCCTTGGCGAAGATTGATGGCGAAGGTGGAGGCCAGGGAAACGGACAAGGCCTTGCGGGAGATTCTGGAAAAGATTGGTATCTGAGGGATTCAATCATGGCGAAGAAACTGACATTCGATCCGAGGAAGCTGATGGAAATGGCCGTGGACGTCATGAAGGCCTCCATCCGTGAAAAGCGTTCCGACGATACCATCACCCCGAAAGTCGGAGCCGTGCTTTGGAAGCCCGATGGCACGGTCCAGACCGCCTGTCGCGGCGAACTACGCGAGGGCGACCACGCGGAATACACCCTCCTTGAGCGGAAGAATGTCGGCGAGAATCTGGGCGATTGCGTTCTGTTTGCGACTTTGGAGCCCTGCGGTCCTGAATCCCGCAACTCGCCCAAGATCGGATGCGCACGGCGCATCACGAACGCTCGGATAAAAATAATTTACTATGGATGCGAGGACCCTCATCGCAAAGGAGTGAACGACATCTTTTTTGAGCTCGTTCGAGAAGGAATCGCGAATGCAATCGTTCACCGCGACTACGATATTTCCGGCGGCAAGATTCAGATTATGGTGGAAGAGGACACGGTCACGATCAGAAGCCCCGGCGCCCCTGTCGCACCCATCACCATCGAGCAACTTCAGTCGTTCTCGGCGCCCATGGTCAGTCGGAACCCGCGCCTTCATGCGGTCTTCAGCACCATGGAACTCGCCGAGGAGCGCGGTCTTGGCCTCAAGTCCATGCGGACGAAGGCCACGGAGGCCGGCCTTCCTCTCCCTAGGTTTAGCTTCAACGAGCCTTACCTCGACCTGACCCTCTATCGAACCGCCGAGGCTGCTACCCACTCGCTGCCCGAGGAAACGCGTGCCCAACTCAGCAAGTCCGAACGCAAGGGCTGGGAATGGGTCGTTTCGAAGCAAACCGTGACATCAACCGAATACGAAAACGCACTAGGCGTCTCGAATCGCACCGCCCTCAATCACCTCAATAAGTTCACTATACTCGGTCTTGCCAAACGTGTCGGCTCCGGAACAGCCACGGAATATGAGGTTGTTTCATGACCATTTTTGATTCTATCCCGCAATTTTGTCCGCATTTTTGCGGGGTAGCTGGCCCGTTGGGCCTGAAAATACCCTATCCCGCAGTCTATCCCGCAATTTTGCGGGATAGACGATTGTGCGGAAGCCCGAGCTCGAGCGAACGTTCTCTCCATTCTGCTCGCCAAAATGGCGAAAGAGAAGAGGAGGAAGTAACGACTGCCTTGGTGAAAAGGGCTCGTATATCGAGAAACAGGAAGAGTGCGACAACAATGAAGAGAATCACCACCACTACCACCACCGCGATGAGGAAGAAGATGGCGATGATGATGAGCAAGATGTCCAGGGAGACGGACAAGGCCTTGCGGAAAATTCTGGAGGGGGTCGGGGTATGAGCGATTGGAAAACATGCGCAGTTGCGGATTCCTTTGTGAAAGCAAAGATCGGTCGGAAGCATCAGATTCCTTCGAAGGACATCGCCGCTACTGGCGCGTTTCCGGTCGTTGACCAAGGACAAGAATTTATTTCCGGCTATTGCGACGAACCGGAAAAGCTTATCGATTTCGATTTGCCACTAATCATTTTTGGGGACCACACGCGCTGCTTCAAATACGTCGACTTCCCTTTCGTCCTCGGTGCCGATGGCACGAAGATTCTTCCGCCTAACAAGAAACTCTACGACCCGAAATTTTACTATTTCGCACTTCTAGCGCTGGAACTCCCGAGTCGCGGATACAACCGGCACTTCAAGACGCTGAAGGAGAAGAGTCTCCCACTCCCCCCACTCTCCGAGCAAACCCAGATCGCGCACATCCTTTCGACGGTGCAGCGGGCGATCGAAGCGCAGGAGCGGATCATTCAGACCACCACCGAGCTGAAAAAGGCCCTCATGCAGAAGCTCTTCACCAAAGGCCTCCGCAATGAACCCCAAAAACAAACCGAAATTGGCCCCGTGCCTGAGAGTTGGGAGGTGGTGTCTTTTGATAAGTTCGCGACACTTCAACGTGGCTACGACTTACGAAAACAGGATTTCAAAGACGGCGAAATCCCGGTAGTTGGGGCCACAAAGGTGATCGGCTACCATGACACGTCCAACGTCAAAGCCCCGGGTGTTACCGTTGTTCGAAGCGGGTCGTCCGCCGGAAAGCCACTCTACATCGCGGATAACTTTTGGGCGCATAACGTTCTTCTGTATGTAAAGGACTTCCATGGAAACGTGCCGAGGTTTGTTTACTACAAGATCCTAGCCTTGGACTTGACGCAGTATCGCCAAGGCGTCGCCGTTCCAACGCTCAACCGAAACACCTTCAGCGCAATCGAATTGTCGCTGCCGTCACCGGATGAACAACAGGAGATCGCTGACGCATTGGATGCGGTCGGTAATCGAACTGAGGTAGCCGAGCGAAAGAAGACTCAACTCCAAGACCTCTTCCGCACCCTCCTTCACGAATTGATGACTGCGAAGACGCGCGTTCAGGAAATCGAATTCTCAATGCAAGCCTGACGAGCCGCAAAATACCATGGATCCAGCAACAAAAGACACTCTAGCCCAGCTCGATAATCTCCTGGCAGCGAGCAATCAATCGTGGTTGTTCGGCGCGGGAATCAGTCTTGATGCCGGGATTCCGCTGATGTGGCCGCTCACCGAGCGCGTGTTCACGAGGGCAAAAGACAAAGGAGAGCCGACTGACATCAAGGTTCTCGAGTTCGTAAAGAGCCAGCTTTCTGCCGATTCGCATATCGAGCACATCTTGAGTCAACTCGGCGATCACCGCGCGATTGCCGACCGATCCAAGGACAAGAATGTCGCATTCGACGCAGTCTCACTTTCAGTGGATGGCCTTGATGAGCTTCACCAAAGGATTCTGACATGGATTGCTGAGACCATTCGATGGGGATACAAACCTGCGAAACCCGGGGGGGCTCCGGAGGAAATCGGCACCCATGAGAAGCGGATCGTCGTTATCGAAAACCATTCGGCATTCGTTTATGGCCTCTTTAATCGAAGCCAGGCAGGAATCGCAGAACGACGGAGAGCAGTCCGGCTATTTACCACCAACTACGACACCCTGCTCGAAGATGCGCTTGCCCTCGGGGGCTTCTCCTACTGGGACGGGTTTTCAGGTGGCGCGGTCGCGTATCGCAGCCATCGGTATGGCGACGAAGAACCGAACCTCCGCGATAGAGCCCACGTAATCAAACTTCATGGATCGATCGACTGGCACTTGGGAGAAGATGACCGAGTCTGGCGAGTCAGAGATGGCGACCTCTATCCGAAGAAAATTTCTCGTGTTCTTATTTACCCGCAATCCACCAAATACCTCGCGACCCAGCGGGATCCGTTTGCGGCCCAATTTGATCTGTTTAGGCGTTCACTTGGTGCGCGGGAGGAGAATGTTCTCGCGACCTGTGGATACAGCTTTGGGGACGAGCACATAAACCAAGAGATTGAACTGGCGCTTCAACGACCGGAGAACAAAACAACGATCCTCGCCTTCGCTCCGAAACTCATTCCGACTCTTGAAAAATGGAGGTCGGGGCCGTGGGGGAAACGGGTCTACGCCATCACTGAGGATGGTTTGTATGCTGGCACGGCCGGGCCTCACGCCCCTCCGGGCGCTGGAGCAAAACGAGATTGGTGGACGTTTGCTGGTGTTACCAAAATGCTAAACAGTGGAGCGGAGGCCTGCGCGCTATGAATACGTTTGATCTCATTTCGGATCTGAAGATCGGCCACATCGTCGAGGTGTCTGGCACAACCATTCGAGTAGAACTATCGGGTGATGTGACTGAACTTACGCGGACTTACGAAGGGCGAGTCTATCCCATCGGGCAGATCGGCAGCATCGTAAAAGTCCATTTTGGACGGCGTTTGGTGTTCGGGTTCGTGACGCTGCTACGCATGCGGTCTGAGGAACTGCTGGAAATTAGTAAGCCCATCCCACCCGATGCTGACCAGCGGCTCATGGAAGTCGAGTTGTTCGCCGAAGGTGTGTGGAACGCAGCAGACCAAAGGCTGCGTTTCGTTCGAGGTATTACGACCTATCCGTTACCCCGTCAGAGCGTCCATCTGCTCACTCGCGAGGAGACTACTCAGATCTACTCAGCCGCTGAAGGGCAGCAGAATGACGGCGAATATAGCCCACTTGTTCCATTCGCTCATTACGTCGGCGCAGACAATGCCGTCTGCCGGGCAAACGTGGATAAAATGCTGGGCATGCATTGCGCGGTGCTCGGCTCAACTGGTTCCGGAAAGTCTGGTGCAGTTGCCGCTTTGCTTCACAGCATGTTGGATCACACCCCGGAGCCGGGCGCAGTCTGCCATCCACGAATTCTCGTGATTGATCCCCATGGCGAATACGGCCACGCCTTCAAGGAACGTGCGATTGTTTATCGTGCTTACGACCCACTTGGAAACGAAGAGACGACTGGCTCCCCGATAAGTCTTCCTTACTGGCTCATGAGCGCCGATGAGTTTCGGCTGCTCGCCATTGGGAAAACTGAGAAAGAAGCAACTTCCCAAAACAACATTATTTACAAAGCTCTCACGCACGCGCGCATGGCTGCTGCAGGCCTCGTGGATCCAGCTCCTTCGAATTTCGGAGTAGAAATTCCTGATGACGGCTTGGAAGCAGATGCTCCACGTCCAAAAGCGGGTGTTGATGCGGATTTGATTGTCGAATTTGACCGAGATAAACCCCGACCTTTCTCCATGATCGAACTGATGAATCATATCAGGTTCTCTCAAGCGGTGAATCTGTCCGCCGGAAAAACGAAGGCAAAAGCTGCAACGGATCTCTCAAAGGAGGGGTTCTGCTCAATTCTGGACAAGCTTTCCGTATTAAGACGTGATCCTCGGATTCGTTTCATGATGCGGGAGTGGACAGCAGAAAGCCCACCACTCGAGCATATCATTGCCCAGTTGGTTGGCCAGATCCAAGGTGAGGGCGGTGTTGACCAGGACATTCGTATTCTGGATATATCTGGCCTTCCAAACGAAGTGGCCGGCCCGCTTGCTGCCATGCTGGCCCGCCTATTGTTTCAGTATAAAGTTTACCAAACTATAGACGAAAGAAAACGCGATCCGGTTGTCCTTGTTTGTGAAGAAGCTCACCGATACGTCCCCGATAGAGGCGAGGCAGAGTATGCAGCGGCTCAAACCGCCATCCGAAGGATAGCTCGTGAAGGGCGGAAATACGGCATCGGGCTGATGCTCGTTAGTCAGAGGCCAGCGGACGTCGAAAGCACAGTGATTTCTCAGTGTGGCACGTGGCTCGTTCTGAGACTCACGAATGCAGCAGATCAACAACATGTCTCTCGTTTCTTGCCGGATGGCTTATCCGGGATGACGAAGGCTCTGCCGAATCTCGCCCAGCAGGAGGCGATCTTTGTCGGCGAAGGTGCCTCCATGCCAGCGAGGGTTCGCATCCGCGACCTTACACAAGACCAACTTCCAAAGTCGGAGACTGCCAAGTTCGCCAAGGGCTGGACTTTGGACCGCTTAACCGAGGCTGAAATCGCCGAGATCGCTAATCGAATGGCAGGATAAATCATGCCCACACCCGGAGAACACAAAACCGTCCAAGCCCGGATTCTCGCCTACGCCGAGGCCATCGGTTGGACGATTGCGTCCCGCGAGGAAGCGGAGAAAAGGAGAGGGGGCATTCCTGCCCCCTTGGGTGGGAAGGACGGGGGTTGGAAACCCCCCGCTCCGTTGTCGCTCTTCTTTGACGACTTGCTCGACGCTAAGGTGCGCACATTCAACCCGCGCTACGCTGAGGCCGAGGGCGCATTGCCCGGTCAATTCCGCCAGCTCCACCCCGACATCTACGGCAACCGGGAATTCGTCGAGCACCTGCGCAACCTAATCCTCATCGACTACACTCAACCGGCGAAGAACGTTCACGAACTCAACTTCCAATCAAAATCTCATGATTGAGCAATCTTTCACATCCAAGCTATGGGGCATCTTCGAGGAGCGGCGCGGCGCGCATCCAACCAATTATGCTCCGGCTAAACTCGCAGCCATCTTGACTGCGCGAAAGCTTCTGCCGCAACAACACGAGATCCCAGAAGTCACAAATCTTCTCGCGAAATTTTCCGGCACCCGTGGTGGTCCCATGCCAATCCCCCCTGTGCTGCCTGCGGTTCTATCGAAGATTCTCTCTTCTCGTTCCGCAAACACGATATTGGATCCGTGGGCTGGCTTGGGATCTCTTTTAGCCATTGCTCAGAAAGCGACCTCGGCAGAGAGGTGCATTGGATACAACATAGACACCTCGGAGGGTGAACTGGCGAAGACGCTATTTCCCCAAGCAGAATGGATCTTCGGCCAAGCGTTGGAATTGCTGACTAGCCTCGAAAGCGCCGTGGACGTGGTTGTAAGCTCACTGCCTTTCAACCTATCTACCAATGAATCAATAGAATTGGCAGATACGTTCGGGAAACCGATTGAGCTAAAGGACAACCTCGGGAATTTGATACTTGCTGCGACTACGGCTCGGCTATCTGAGAACGGTGTGGGGCTTTTCGTTGTGCCGGCTTCATTCTTTTTCTCAGGTCGTTCAATCCTAAAGCACTTTCCAGATCTCGGCTTTACCGCGGAGGCTGCGCTCGCTCTTCCTCCTGGCTCATTTGCGCCCCACACATCAATCGGCACTTACCTCTTGGTCGTTAGAAAAGGGGCAAACAAGAAAATGTTCGTTGCACAGTTATCCAGCGACCAAAATACGAACGCGCAAATTCTTGAGAACTTCACAAAAGGTGAAAAGGGAGGCGCTGTTGAGCTCGGGCGCTACGTTGATGCTCTTGAGTTCCGGAGCATCGATTCGCTTCGTGCAGGAGACTACTTCGAATCGGCCAGCAAACAGATCGGTTTTCCGGCGGTAGTTCTCGATGACCTAGCAACCCAAATTAACCTTGGGCGGCATGGAGATGGATTCAAATTTCCGGTGGTGTCGAACGCCGTTTTTGTCCCCATGATTGGACAAAGCGATGTCCTCGACTCGACCGATGAGTTGACGCTGAAGGCGCAAAACTACGCCCAAGTCGTTATTGATCCATTAAGATCCCACGCTACGTTTATTGCGCAGTTTCTTAACAGTGAACTCGGAAGAAAAATACGGGAATGGGGAAAATCTGGGACCACCATCCCCAAGCTGAACAAACAGACCCTCAAAGGGCTTCAAGTCTTCATCCCAGACTTGGCGACCCAACAAAAGATGCTGGAGATCGAGGCCCGTCTTTCTGCGGAAGAAAATATCCTGCTCAGTCTTCAGAATGACTTGTCTGAATTGAGGCGTGACCTCTGGAGAAACCCGCGTTCGGCGGACAACGTGAGCGATCGTCTGGAAGAGTTTTCTGGAAGAATCGCGGGGGAACTGAAAGAGCAGGCCAGTATCGGGCTTGACCAATGGTTTGAGACTATTCCGTTTCCCATCGCGTCCATTCTCCGTGCCTGGCAAGCGACGCCGAGTGACGACTACAAGACCAAGCACGAGCATCTTCTCCACTTCTTCGAAGCTACGGCCGAGTTTCTGAGCGTGATCCTGCTTAGTGCTTTCAGCGGAAACGAGGCACTGTATGCGTTGCACAAGGCGAAGCTGAAGGAGTCGATGGCGAAGCAGAGCCTTAGTTTCCAGCGCGCAACTTTCGGCACTTGGAAGCTGGTTGTGGAATACCTCGGAAAGCAGACTCGATCACTTCTGCAAGAGAACGGGAAGAAGCCGGACGACGCGAAGAACGACAGAGCGATCTGTGCGTCGATCTTCGCTGACTCAACGCTCAAGCTGCCAAGTCTTCTGTGCAGCAAAGACATCGCCACCGTTCTCGGAGCGACGAACAAGATGCGTAACGACTGGAGCGGTCATGGTGGTGTCGTAGGGCAAGAGGAAGCGCAACTCCGCAATGAGCAACTCCTAGGACAGGTGGGAAAAATGAGGCAAGCGATGTCCGACGTGTGGGATACGTCGGTGGTCGCGAACGCTCTGCATTGCAGGCCACGCAAGGGATTATTTGAGAATGAAATTGCTATGCTTAAAGGCAGTAACAGTGAGTTCCTCAAAGAATCACGGGCTATGTCTACTTGGTTGGATGTTGATAGCCTCTACATCATCAACGGGGATCAGAAGGGTGCTTTGAAACTGCTGCCGCTCGTTCAAGTCAGTGCGTCGCCGGGAACCGCGATGAACGCCTGCTATTTCTTCAATCGAACCGAGAGAGAGGGCGCCCGTTTTGTTTCTTATCACTTTGCCGGCCAGCCGGAGCTTTCTGGTCAGTTTCAAGAAGCGACAGACGCGATCAGGTTCCTTTCAGAAGACTGAACCATGCCCACACCCGGAGAACACAAAACCGTCCAAGCCCGGATCCTCGAATACGCCGAGGCGATCCACCTTCGCCAAGGCTTCGGCAGACAGGTCGGTTGGACTATTGTGTCCCGCGAGGAAGCCGAGAAAAGGAGAGGGGGCATTCCTTCCCCCTTGGGTGGGAAAAACGGGGGTTGGAAAACCCCCGCTCCGTTGTCCCTCTTCCTCGACATCCTGCTCGGCGCCAAGGTGCGGGAGTCCGGCCATTTCCCACACTTGAATATCCAATTTTTATAAATCCCGTGAAGCCCGCTCCCATTACCGCCGGTTATTCCACGTTCCTCACCGAAGTGAAGGGGCGCATCCAGTCCGCCCGTCTCCAGGCCGGGCGGGCGGTAAACCGGGAACTGGTGATGCTGTATTGGGACATCGGGAGGGGGATCGTGGAGCGCCAAAAGGGCCTTGGTTGGGGTGATGCCGTGGTGGAACGTTTCGCCACTGACCTGCGGGCGGAGTTTCCGGGCATGCGAGGGTTTTCCTCACGAAGTATCTGGGAAATGAAGCGTTTTTACGTTGGCTGCACCGAGCCGGACTTTCTGCAACAAGCTGTTGCAGATTTCGCGGTGGCCCACAACAAACCTCTGGGACAGCCCGTCCCAGAAATTCTCGCACAAGCGGTGAGAGAATTGGTCGCAAGAGTACCTTGGGGGCATCACGCCAACCAATTGTCCCGAATCGCTGATCCCGCCGCCCGGCTTTATTACCTCCGAGCCACGGCGCAATGCGGATGGAGCCGGAGCGTGTTGTTGAACCAAATCAAGGCAGGGACGTATGAACGGGCGGTGACGGAGAAGAAGACGCATAATTTCGCCCTCGCCCTGCCGGAGCATTTTGCGGAGCAGGCGGACGAGATGCTGAAGAGCCGCTACAATCTGGAATTCCTCGGAATTGCCCGGCCGATGAGGGAGCGGGAGCTGGAGGATCGGCTGGTTTCGAGGCTGCAGCAGTTCATTTTGGAACTGGGCTACGGGTTTTGCTTCGTAGGTCGCCAATACCGGCTGGCGCTGGGGAAGAAGGAATACTTCGTGGACCTGCTTTTCTATCACCGCTTCCTCAAGGCGCTGGTGGCATTTGATCTTCACCCCATTAGATATGCATCAACCACCCAGCGCCTTTTTTTACGTTTACGTCCTTCGGAGTCACACCGACGGGCAGTTCTATACAGGATACACCGCAGACCTCTGCAGCCGGCTCAAAGAACACAACGGCGGGAACGTTTTATCGACCGCGGCGCGTCGTCCGCTCCAGTTGATTTACTACGAGGCTTGCTTGAACCAGCAGGACGCAACCCATCGCGAAAAGTATCTCAAAACCGCATGGGGAAAACGTTATCTCAAAACTCGCATGGCCAATTATCTAACGGGGTAAAGATCGGGGAGTTCGCGCCGGAGCACGCGGGCAAACTGGATTTTTATCTAAACCTGCTCAACGACAAGGAGCGCGGGCCCGACGATAATCCTTCGATCGGCATCATCCTGTGTGCGGAGAAGGATGATGTGGAGGTGGAGTTCGCGTTGAAGTCGAAAGGAAATCCAATCGGTGTGGCGGAATATGTCCTGCAGGAGAAGCTGCCGGCGGAATTCAAAGGCAAGCTGCCGACGGCGAAGCAACTGGCGGATATGGTGAGGGAGTTTCTACCTGCGCCGAAAGCGTCCGCCAAAAAGACGAAAGCATGAGCAAGCCAGGAGAACACAAAACCGTCCAAGCCCGGATCCTCGAATACGCCGAGGCCATCGGTTGGACGATTGTGTCCCGCGAGGAAGCGGAGAAAAGGAGAGGGGGCATTCCTGCCCCCTTGGGTGGGAAGGACGGGGGTTGGAAAACCCCCGCTCCGTTGTCGCTCTTTTTCGACGACCTGCTCGACGCTAAGGTGCGCGAATTTAACCCGCGCTACGCCGAGGCCGAGGGTGCGTTATTCGGAATTTTCAAACAGCTCCACACCGACATCTACGGCAACCGGGAATTCGTTGAACACCTGCGCAACCGGGGCAAGTTCTTCGACCACGAGGAGAAACGCGAGCGCGACCTGATCCTGATCGATTACGATGATCCGGCGCGCAACGTTTATGAAGTCACCGAGGAGTGGGCCTTTCACAACGGTCACTACGGCACGCGGCAGGATGTCGTCTTTCTCATCAACGGCATCCCGGTGCTGGTGATCGAGTGCAAGAACGCGAGCAAGGACGAGGCGATCGCCCTCGGGGTGGACCAGATCCGCCGTTACCACCGCGAGACTCCCGAGCTGTTCGTCCCGCAGCAGCTTTTCACCGCCACCGACGCCATCGGCTTTTCCTACGGGGTGAGCTGGAACACGGTGCGCCGAAATATTTTCAACTGGAAGGGGGGGGGGCATTCCTGTCCCCCATCTCAAAAGAGGGAAAGGGGACAGGAAAGTCCCCGCTCCGTTGAGAAATGGGGGCTGGAAAGTCCCCACTCCTTTTTCAACCCTCACGCCGAGATCGACGTCACCAAGAACCGTCTCCCCCACTGGCAGCAAGGAGAGGCCTGGGTGTTTGTGACGTGGCGGCTGGGTGATTCATTGCCGAAGGCGAAGCTGGACCAATGGAAGCAAGAGCGTGAAATCTGGCGCTCGCAGCATCCCGAGCCTTGGGACGAGAAGACTGAAGCTGAATACCACGATCGCTTTTCCCGGCAGATCGACGAATGGCTGGATCAGGGAAGTGGATCATGTGTGCTGAGGGATCCGGCGAATGGAAAGATCGTGGCGGATGCGCTGCGGCACTTTGATGGGGAGCGGTATGAACTGGCCTCGTTTGTGGTGATGCCAAATCATGTGCATGTGTTGTTCCGTCCGCTGGAAGATCATGCTCTGGCGGATATTCTGAAATCTTGGAAGGGATTCACGGCGCGGGAGAGCAATAAGCGATTGGGGAAGAAAGGGAGTCTCTGGCAGGATGAGTATTGGGATCGGCTGATCCGGAATGAGCGGCACTTCTTCAAGGTGATGGAGTATGTCCGGGAGAATCCGGTGAAGGCGAAGCTGCGGGATGGGAGTTTTGTTTTGTGGGAGAGGGAGCGGGGACTTTCCAGTCCCCGGCCTTTTGACGATAATGGGGGACAGGAATGTCCCGACCGGAGTGGGGTTTTTCCAACCCCATCCATTCAAAATGGGGGACAGGAATGTCCCCTCTCCGTTCCCGGCCGACTGGAGGCCAAGGTGAAGAGTTTTTGCGCCGTCCCGCAGGTGCTCGCCTTCCTCAAGAATTACATCGTCTTTGCCGAGAAGGATGAGGAGCTGAACAAATACATCCTGCGTCAGCACCAGACCGGTGGAGTGGACGCCACTGTGGCGCGTGCCCTTGATCCCAAACGCACCCGGGGCCTTGTCTGGCACACTCAAGGCTCTGGGAAGACCTTTACCATGATCAAGACGGCGGAGCGACTCTTCCGCGCGCCCGAGGCGGACAAGCCGACCGTCCTCCTGATGATCGACCGCAACGAGCTGGAAGACCAGATGCTCAAGAACCTCGCCGCGCTCGGCCTCGGCAACCTGGAGCACGCCAGCAGTATCGCCCGGCTTAACCAACTGCTGACGGACGACTACCGGGGCATTATCGTGACGATGATCCACAAGTTCCGCGACATGCCGGCGGATCTCAACACCCGCTCAAACATCTACGTCCTCATCGACGAAGCCCACCGCACCACCGGAGGAGACCTCGGTAACTTCCTCATGGCTGGCCTGCCGAACGCCACCTACCTCGGCTTCACCGGCACCCCGGTGGACAAGACCGCCTACGGCAAGGGCACCTTCAAAACCTTCGGCTGCGAGGACGACCAGGGCTACCTGCACAAATATTCCATCGCCGACAGCATCGAGGACGGCACCACGCTGCCGCTCTATTACCAACTCGCCCCCAACGAAATGCTCGTCCCTCACGAGATCATGGAAGCGGAGTTTCTCGCGCTGGCGGAAAGCGAGGGCGTCGCCGACATCGAAGAGCTCAACAAAATTCTCGAGCGGGCCGTGAATCTAAAAAACTTTCTCAAAGGGAAAGCGCGGGTCACAAAGGTGGCGCAGCAGGTCGCCCACCACTATGTCGAAAACGTCGAACCGCTCGGCTACAAAGCCTTCCTCGTGGCGGTCGATCGCGAGGCTTGCGTGTTCTACAAAGAGGCGCTCGATCAAATCCTGCCGCCGGAGTATACGGAAATCGTTTTCACTGGTAACAACAACGACAAGGAGCACCTAAAAAAATGGCATATTGATGCCAAGAAGGAGCGGCAAATCCGCAAGGCCTTCACCAAGCGCACTGAGCAACCGAAGATACTCATCGTCACCGAAAAGCTACTCACCGGCTTTGATGCTCCCATTCTTTACGCGATGTATTTGGATAAGCCGATGCGCGACCATACACTGCTCCAGGCCATCGCGCGCGTGAACCGGCCGTATGAGAATGAGGCCGAGGAGATGGTGAAACCCCACGGCTTCGTTTTGGACTTCGTGGGCATCTTCGACAAACTGGAGAAAGCCCTCGCCTTTGACAGCGACGAAGTGAACGCGATCGTCAAAGACCTGCGACTGCTGAAGCAGCTCTTCCAAACCAAAATGGAACAGCAGGCCACCGGTTACCTCGCGTTGCTCACCCACAATTTCAACGATCGAGACGTAGACAACCTCATCGAGCACTTCCGCGACAAGGAACGCCGCAAGACCTTCTTCCGCGATTACAAAGAGCTGGAGATGCTCTACGAAATCATCTCACCAGATGCTTTCCTGCGGCCTTACATCGAAGACTATACGACGCTCTCAAGCATCTACGACGTCGTGCGCAAAGCTTACACCAAGACAGTCTATGTCGACCGCGGCTTTCAGAAAAAGACCAACGAACTCGTGCAAAAGCACATCGGTGCAGTCATGGAGGGTATCCCGGAGGGATTCGTTAAAATTGACGGCCAGACCATCGAGGTGATCAAAGCGCAAGCGAGTGGCAAGGCGACCAAGGTCATCAACTTGATTAAGAGCATCGAGAAGACCGCCGAAGCCGAAAGCGAAGACCCATTCCTAGTTGCCCTAACCGACCGCGCTCAGGCGGTGCAGGAGGCCTTCGAGAGCCGCCAAAATTCGACCGAGGAAGCTTTGCAAGAACTGCTAGATGCAATCGCCAAGAATGAAGCGCGTAAGCAGGAGCAGATCGCACGTGGCCTCGACAACCTGACCTACTTCGTCCTCTGCAAACTCACCGATGATGGCATCGCGAATCCGGAGCTGGTCAGCAAAAACATCGCGGGAGCGTTCGGCCAATATCCCAATTGGAAGCGCAGCGAGCATGAGCTGCGTGAACTCCGGAAGAAAGTGACCTTCGCAATCTACGCCGTGGAGGACAGTATGGACAAAGTCACCTCTACGGTGGATGCGCTCTTCAACCTTTTGGACCGAGCATTCAAGAAATGAGACGATGGACCAATCGTGAAGCCTTCCACGCCCGCGTGCGAGAATGGGCAGCCAAACTGGATGTCCCAGCAAAGGCTATCTACGTGCGCCCGATGAACCGCAAGTGGGCGTCCTGCTCAACCGCCGGGACATTAAGCTTCAACGATGAGCTTTTAGATCTAGCTCAAGAACTCGGCGACTATGTCATCGTGCATGAGCTACTGCACTTCTCGGTCCCCAACCACGGCAAGCTCTGGAAAAGCCTCATGCGCGCTCACCTCGGCGACTACGAGACGGCAGAGAAGACTCTGCGTTCCGTTGCTGCCGTAAACCAATCCGGGAAAGTGACCCATGGCTGATTGATTCAGAAGAGCTCAAACCGTTGGAGGAACTATTCGAGGCGGATTTGCGGAGCTCCGTGCGGTGTTTTCAGAATCGAGAGACTGGAATGTGGAGGGACATCTCGATCGAGGATCTTCATTATTTTGCAGCCGCCGCAAAACTGACGAAGCATGTCAGCCCCGAAATTGGATCACATTTCGCTACCGCGCAGAATCTTTCAGTCTACGATTGGTTTGTCTTTCGCTTCCACGCGGTGGCAGAGCTTCATGCGCTCTCGTCGGTAGCGTTCGCCCTTCGGGAGAGGCTAAAACCGAAATCGTTCAGTCAAGATCGTTTCAAAACGATGATGAAATTCGCAGCTAGGAATAGGTGGCTTGAGGATGCGCGGTTTGAATACTGACCTCCTGAACGGCGCACGGCTAGGACGTATCCGTCGAAGGGAAGGAAGGGCCTCAGATGAAGCACGTGGAAACGTTCAGTCATTGGCTCGCCGAATATTTGCCCGATCGTCATAACAAACCCGCCCATGGTTCCAATGATCTCTTGGGAGAGAGTTTGAGGGGCTGCTCGACCTCTGCGCCGACGTGATCAACCAAGTACTCGATCCGTGCACGAATTCGAAGCCGGTATTTCCGGAACCTGAGCCTAAGAGATAGCCAAAAGACGTCGGGTCTTGATCTTGAAAAACTGGATCCGTCCGACGCTCGCAACCTATCGGCTCCTGCGGGACAGTTCCCTCCGCTCCGGAATGTCGCCTACGGTCCAATAAGTCCGGCGTCGGCCCAAGAATCATGAAGGCAGGTTTTCTGTAAGACGCGCGCCATTGAGTCCGGGATGCACCTCACATTATTTCCTTACGGCCAGTCGTGCCCGTCATGCTCAGACCGAGTCGCGAGCGTTGACTTCGGTTACCGAGGTTTTAGCCGGGCGCGTGATGGCGCTGCGGGCGACCTTGCCGGCGAAGGTGCGCATGTCGTCGAGCAGGATATAAAAGAGAGGGACGATGAGGAGAGTGAGGAGCGTGGAGGTGATGAGTCCGCCGATCATGGCGCGGCCCATGGGGGAGTAGGGCATGCCGATCATTTGGGAGTTGCCCAATGCCATGGGCAGCAGGCCACAGATGGTGGTGCACGTGGTCATGAGGATGGGGCGCAGGCGTTGACCGCCGGCTTGGATGAGGGCTTGCGCGCGCTCGACGCCTTCTTCGCGCAGGCGGTTGGTGAGATCTACGAGAACGATCGCGTTGTTCACGACGATGCCGATGAGGATGACCATGCCGATCATCGCCATCATGTTCATATCGGTTTCCGTAATGTAGAGCGCCCAATAGACGCCAAGGAACGAGAAGGGGACCGAGATAATGACGGCGAGAGGGAGGATAAACGACTCGAAGAGCACGCCCATGAGGAGAAAGACAAAGGTGATCGAAAGCACGGCGGCGAACAGCATCGCGTTGTTGGATTCCTCGAGGCGAACGAAGCGGTTGCCTTTGTCCCAGCGGTATCCGCGCGGCATCTCGAATTCGGCCATGGCGGTGTCGAGTTGTTCGTAGACGGCGTTGACGTCGCGGCGGGAGGTGAGGGCCATGACGGTGAGGGTCGTCTGACGGTTTTGGCGTCGGATTTGGCCGAGAGTTTTTTCGATTTTAAGGTCAGCGATGGTTTCGAGGGGGACTTCGCGGCCGTTGTCGGTGGGGAAAACCATCGACTTGAGGGAGTCGATGTTGGCGTCTTCGGCGTTATCGAGTTCGACCTCGATATCGACGCTGCGCCCGTCGGGAGTGTAGAAGCGGCCGATATCGCGTTCACGCATGGAGTAGGCGATGGCGCTGGAGACATCGCGGGGATTGACCCCGAGTTCGAGGGCGCGTTCGCGATTGATCACGACCTGCATCTCGTCCCCGCCACGATCCATGGAGGTTTCGACCGACAGTACTTGGGGGATATTGAGGAGACGCTCCCGGGCCTGGTTGGCGTATTCCATCAAAGTGAACGTGTCATCGCCGTAGAGGGAGATTGCGACCGTGCCGGTCTCGCTCTCGCCACTGCTGCCGCGGCGAGATTTGCGCAGGGAGATGCCGGGGGGGAGTCCGAAATTCTGATCGAAATGTTCGGTTATTTCGGCGCGGGTCAGGCGTTCCTCACGTTGACCGGTGCCGACCATGATGTTGTTCCACAGCACCTCATACCACTCGGTCGGTTCGTTGTCTTTGAAGCGACCCGTGAGGCGGGCGTTGTCGCGGCGGTAGCTGGATTCGACGGAGTCGATATTGTAGAGCTCGCGCTTGGTGTTGAGGTATTGCTCCACGCGAGTGACGAATACGGAGGTTTCGGCGAGGGTATTGGCGGTGGGGAGCTCGAAGTAGAATTTGACGTTGTTGTTATCGCCGCCCCCGCCGCCGTTGGAGGACTGTTTTACGCCGTCGATCGGGATGGTGATGGTCGCGAAGACGAGCAGCACGACGAGGCTGGCTTCGATCCGATGGGTGAGCACCCAAGTAATTGAGGTCGTGTAGTGCCGCCGAATCCAACCGATTGTCTTTGGTTCGTAGTGGGTGTGTCCGCGCGAAAAGCGTTTGGTCGCGAGGGGAATGAACACGAGTGCGATGAAGAGGGACGCGAGCAGGGAGATGACCACGGGGATGCCGATGCGTAGCATCCAGAAGGAAAATTCGGCTTGGTCGCTCATGAGGATGAGCGGTAGGAACACGACGACGGTCGTGAGCGTGGCCATGGTGACCGCGAGACCGACTTCACCGGCGCCGTTGATCGCGGCCTCGGTGGCCGGGGTGCCGTTCTGGCGTTTGCGGTAGATGTTTTCGACGATGACGATCGCGTTGTCGACGACGAGCCCGACGCTGAGCAGCAGGCCCATCATGGTGGCCATGTTGAGCGACCAACCCATGAAGTAGATTACGATCACCGTGCAGAGCAAAGAGAGGGGAATTGCTAACGTCAGAATGCCGGTCATGCGCGGAGCGCGGAGGAAAGAGAAGATGACGATGGCGGCAAAAAGGCCGCCCCAAAGTCCGGTGGATTTGAGATTTCCGATGGATTCTCGAACGTGTTTTCCTTGGTCCCAAAAGATCGAGTAGCCGAGGCCTTCGAGTTGCGGGTGAGCGGCGAGTTCCTTAATCGCCTGGATGATCCCCCGGGAGATTTGCTCGATATTACCGGTGGATTCGCGGGTGATTTCGATACCGACGGCGGGGTGACCATCGATATGGTAGGCGGATTCACCATCGTCGGACGCGTAGGTGACGTTAGCGATGTCTCCGAGGGTAAGACGGTGTTTCTCGTCGATGATGAGGTCGCGAATTTCCTGAACGGTGGCGAAGCGACCGACGGAGCGAACGTAGACCTTGCTGCCCCCCTCCATGATGAAACCGTTGGGGATGGAAAAATTCTGGGACCTCATGGTGTTCATGAGTTGGTTAGGATCGATGCGGTGGCTGCGGATCCGCTCCTCGAGGAGTTCGACCTGGATTTCTTTGCTCCTGATCCCCCGGACCTCGACGTTACCCACCCCCTCGACGCGGCGGAACGCGGGTTCGATCAAGGTTTGGGTAATATGGTATTTATCCTCGATGGTATCCGGGATGTGGAGGACCAGATACATGATGGGGATGTCACTCTCATTCCACCGGCGCACGTGGATCTGTTCGAGGTCGTCGGGCATGTCCGGCATGAGTCGGTCCATCCGATCGCGAAGGTCGGCGTAAGCGGTCTGAAGGTCGGTATCGTTTTGGAAGGTGACGCGCACGGATGCCCGGCCAGAACCGACGGAACTGTTTATCTCACTTACTCCGCTGACGGTGCCCACCATATCTTCGATGGGGCGGGCAATTTTATCTTCGATATCGCGGGCGCTCGCATTGCGATAGGTGGCGTAGATGCCGAGACTCTTTTTTTCCATGCCCTCAGGGAAGAGGGCGACGGGAATACGGGAGTTGGCGATGAAACCGAGCACCAAAATCGCGCACAGAATCATGATCACAGTTACGGGCCGAGTAACCGAAAAGCGGGGAAGGCTGTAGGCAATGGGATCGCGGCGAGGCATGACAGGAGAAGAGCCTAGACTAGGCGGCAGAAAAGCGGGTTGCGCAAATTAGGTTCAAGATGCGTCGGCGTCGCTCCGGCGCTCGGCGGTGAATTGAAAGTAGAGGATCGGAATAACGATCAGGGTGAGGACCATCGACATACTTAAACCGGCAATAACAGTGACGGCCATGGGGGTGCGGATTTCGGCCCCTTCGCCGAGACCAAGCGCCATGGGGGTGAGACCGAGGACGGTGGTCAGCGTGGTCATCAAGATAGGGCGGAGGCGGGCGCGCCCGGCGTCGATGATCGCTTCAGTTTTGGAAAGACCGCGACTCTGCAAAGTGTTGATGTAGTCGATGAGCACGATGGCGTTGTTGACGACGATGCCGGCGAGAATGATCAGACCGATGAACACCATGATGCTGACGGAAGTGCCGGTGGCGAAGAGGGCGAGGATGACCCCGATGAGCGCGAGGGGCACGGTCATCATGATGAGGAACGGTTGCACCATGGATTCGAACTGACTCGCCATCACGATGTAGACGAGGAACAGCGCGAGGGCGAACGCCATGATGAGGCTGTTGAGGGAAGTTTGCATCTCCTCGTTTTGCCCCGAGATGGCGTAGTCGAAGCCGAGGGGGTAATCGAGGCTTTGCATGACGACTTCAATTTCGCGGGAGACGGAAGCGAGATCGGCGCCGTCGAGATTGGCGTAGATGACGGCGCTGCGCGTTTGGTCGATGCGACGAATTTCGCTGGGCCCCTCGTTAACCTCGAGTTCGGCGACCGCGGAGAGTGGAATAGGAATTCTGCCGCGAGGATTGATGATGAGCGCGCCGAGTTCGGGGAGGCCCAGTCGATCGCTTTCTTCGAGTCGAACGAGGATGTCGATGAGGCGTTCAGATTGGCGGTATTCGGTGGCGACGTTGCCTTGCACTTTGTTGCGCACGAGTTCGGCCACGTTGCGCAGGTTGAGTCCGTATTCAGAAAGTCGATCACGGTTATAGATGATACGAATCTCGGGATTGCCGGATTGGAGACTCGAACGCACGTCGACGAGGCCGGGAATTTCGGAGAGACGGGCTTCGGCGGTTTGGGCCAGTAACTTTAGCGAGTCTAGATTATAGCCCCGAACTTCGACTTCGATGGGACTCTTGAAGGAGAAGAGGGCGGGGTAGGATACTTCGATTTCCAACTCGGGAAAGTCGCGGAATTTCTCCCGGACGCGATTGATCGCGGCGTCCTCGGCGGCGGCACCGAGGTCGGGATGAAGTCGGACGGTGATACGCGCGGTGTGTTCGCCGGCTTCGCTGACTCGGGTGGCGTTGTTCTCGGCTCCGGCGGTGAGGGCGACGAGGGCGACGGTGGGGTCGGCCATGATCTCGGTTTCCAAAATGTGTCCCACCTCGTAAGTGCGCTCGAGCGGAGTGCCGATGGGGAGAGTGAGGTCGAGATTGAACTCACCTTGGCGGACTTGCGGGATGAGCTCTTGGCCGAGTTTGGGGAGCAGTAGAAACCACGAGAGACCAAAGGCCGCGACGGCGCCGATCATGACGGGCCAGCGGTTCTTTAAGGCGGCGCGAAGAAGGGGCGGGTAGGAGTCTTGCAGGAGATTAAAGAGCGAGTTGATCCCGGAGACGAGGGGAAGGATGAATGGAGCAAGCAGCGTCGCAGTGGCGCGAAAACTGACCATTAAGGTGGCGACAAGCACGATCGCGAGGGTCTGGATGTTGATGCTGAACAGGCGAACCACGAGGGAGAAAACGAAGCGCAGCAGCAGGAAGGTAATGGCGACGGGCGCAGAGACCCCACGGATAATCTGAGTAAGGAAGTTGCGGCCCTCTTTGCTCCATTTACCGAAATGGTTGAGGCTGGAATTGAAATCGGAAAGCGCGGTAACCTGTAAGAGATCGGGCCAGACTTGGAGGCCCTGGAGGGGGCCGATTCGATCCGAATTAAACGCCGAAGCGACGGGATCAAAACGCTTCACTAGCCTAAGAATAGGAAGCAGCACGAGAGCGATGACGACGATCACAATTTTCAGTAACGCGACTAGAAGTATGACGATGGCTCGCAAGCTGCGGGTGAAGAGGAGTCCAATAGAGGCACCCACGTTGTGGGCGTGGCTGAACCAAGATCCATCAGGTTCGGCATGAGGGAACTGTAGAAAGGCCCGGTCAGTGAACTCACTCGCGAGGGGATTACCGCGGCTGGAGAAGTCCCGCGAAGCCAGCATGGGGATGAAGAATAGGGCCGCGAGGAGAGAGGCGAGGAGCGAAAAGACGACGGTGAGAGCCATGTCACCAAATACTTGGCCGGCCACGCCTTCGACGAAGACGATGGGAAAGAACACCGCCACGGTGGTCGCAGTGGAGGCAACGACGGCCATGCCGACTTCGCTGACGCCGCGGACCACGGCGGTATTGAGGTTGTCGCCTTCTTCGCGACAGCGGAAGATACTTTCGAGGACGACGATTGCATTGTCGACGAGCATGCCGACGCCCAGAGCAAGGCCGCCGAGCGAGATGATGTTGAGCGAGACACCGCTGATGAACATCGGGGCGAACGTCGCGATGATGGAGATCGGAATACAGACGCCGATGATGAGGGTCTGGGCGAGATTACGGAGGAAAATGAAGAGGACGACGATCGCGATGGCGGCGCCGAAGATGGCGTTATTTTTGACCTCATCGATGGAGTTGCGAATGAAGATTGATTGGTCCGCGAGGGTTTGGATGTCGGCGTCAAGAGGAAGCTGATACGCGACGAAATCCGTCATCTGCAGAAATTCGGTGACGCGTTGGGCCTCGGCGCGCCGAGCCGCGGCGATGGAGTCGCGGGAGTTGGCGGCACTGGTGCGCTGGCGGCTGCTGGCGCGCTCGCGGGCTTTTTCGCCGCTGCGACCTTCGCGTGAATCGGCTTCGGCTAGGGGGGGGGCGGGCTCGGCCGGCGGTTCGATGGGGCCGGTGGCTCCGGGAGGGAGTTTAGCGACGTAGGCGCGTTGCGCGGCGGTGCCATAAATGGAATCAGACACGCGACGAGCGACTTCGACGATGTTGGCGTCGGCCTCTTTGTAGACTTCGAGTTCGATGCTTTCGCGGCCGTTGACTGCGGTGATGACCTCGCGGTCGCGGTGATAGCGGGACACGGTGCCGATGTCGCGGAGGCGGATATCGATACTGTTTTGCCGGGCGATGATGACGGTTTCGATTTCCTCGAGAGACTGAAACTCATTCATGGTGCGAATGAGGTATTCGGTCTGGCCTTCCCGTAGGTTACCACCGGGGAGGTTCACGTTGCTCTGGGCGAGACGCTGATTGATCTGGTTGATATCGAGGCCGAGGGTCGAGAGTCGGGATTCGTCGATGGCGACGAGGTACAGTTCTTCGAGTCCGCCTTTTACTTTGACAGCGGCGACGCCTTCGAGGGATTCGAGACGACGTTTAATGTCATACTCTGAAAGGTAGCGGAGATCGTAGAGGGATTGGGGGCCGGCTAAACCAAAGCGCAGGATCGGGTCCAGGGTGGGATCGTAGCGGAGTAGGATGGGACGCTCGGCATCCTCGGGGAGGCGGACGCGGTCGACTTTTTCCCGGATGTCGGAGGCGACGACGTTCATGTCGGTCTCCCAGCCGAATTCGAGAATAAGGTCGGATTGACCGGCCTTGGAAATCGAACTGATGGAAGTGAGCCCCGTGACGATGCCGAGCTCCTGCTCGAGGCGTTGAGAAATAGTGGTCTCCACCTCTTCGGGCGCGCTGCCGGTGTAGGTGGTGCGCACGGTGAGGGTGGGGTAGCTCATGTCGGGCATGAGCGTGAGGGCGAGGCGTTTGTAGGAGACCCAGCCGAAGACGACGACGGCCAGGACGACCATCAAGATGGCGACAGGTCGTTTGGTGGTGAAAGCGAACGTGGAGTCCGCAGGATTAAATTTGGGGCGGGGCACGACGGGGGCGGGCAGGGGTTAACCTTCCTCGGAAGTGACAGTCGCGGCGGTGGTCGCGACGGCATTAGGCTCGACCACCTTGACCGGTGTATTGTCCTTGAGGCCAGCTTGGCCGAGGACCACGACGGCATCACCTTCCTGGAGCCCGGATCTCACCTCGATCGTCGTGGGATTTTCGAAACCGGCGTCGAGGCGGATGCGTTTGGCGCGTTCCTTGCGGACGGTGAAGATATACTGGGATCCGCCTTCGTAAACGACGGCAGTTTTGGGGATAAGCAGGGCGGTCGGGCGTTCTTCGGTGACAATGGAGGCGCGGACAAAGAGTCCCGGCACGATGGCCGCGTCTGGTGCACGGACCCCGACGGTGACCTTGAAGGTGCCGCTGGCGGGGTCGATGATCGGACTGATACGTTTGACCCAAGCGTCGTAAGATTTACCGGGGAGGAATTCGGAAGTAATCGTGGCGGATTGGTCTGCTTTGACGGAAGTGAGGTAACGACCAGGCACGAACACTTTGGCGACCATGTCCTGAAGGCTCACAAACGAGAACAGTCTGGTGCCGGTAGCGACGCGGGCCCCGACCTGAACTTCCCGTTCGGATATCACGCCATTGAACGGAGCCCGGACGGTGGCGTAATCGAGACGAATGTGCGCTCGTTCGGCCCGCAATTGCATTTGGTCGCGCGAATAGCGGGCGTTCTCAAAATCCTGTTGATTCACGAGACCCCGCTCGAAAAGCTCTTCGGACCGGTCATAATCGGCGGTTTCGCGTTCGAGGTTCACTTGAGCTTCGTCGGCATCCACGCGGAGTTCGCGGTCATCGATTTTGAGGAGGGGCGTGCCGGCGGTGACAAAGTCGCCCTCTTCGACCAGAAGTTGATCTACTTGGCCGGTGATCCGCGGAAAGATATCGACAACCGATTCGGTCTCTAGGGTCGAGTTGAATGCCAAGGAGGCGGCGATGGGGCCTCGGGTAGCGGAGGCGACCTGCACTGGGATCGGATCGATCTCGCGTTTTTTGGCATTGGGCTGACCGCCGGGGCGTTCGCCGGCCTGAGCTTGGGCGCGAGCGGTCGCGGCTTCGGATGCCGCGGAATCGGATTTACGGCAGCCGGTGATGCTTAAGATCAGCAGACTCGTGGAGACGATGAGAAAGCGAGGGGCGCGAGTCGTGAGCATGGGGGCAAAGAGTGACGGAGAGGGGGGCACGTGAGGGGATAGAAGAAGTCTAAATACAGAATATTCAATAGGTCTCTGAGCATATACGCCGTCGCGGGACAGAAGTTATGCCAAAATCACAAAGAAAACGAGTGACAGGAAGAGTGGGGCGGCTTGCGTGAGGGTGATGGCGACAAAAGCAGAAGATCCGAAGTCCTTCGTGACGGAAGTGCGTCTGCAAGGTGGCGGAGAGCTGGGATTGGTCAAATTACTATCGGGGTTTAAGAAAGGGCGTCATGCGGTGCCTGATGCGGTCAATGCGGCGACCGAAGCATTTTTGGGCCGATTGTGCGCCGAAGAGTTGAGGGATGAAAGTGAGGAGTGGTTCCAGCGCGCGCGGGCGGATCTGGGTTATAAACGCAAGCAGGTGACCCTAGAAGTGGAGGGAGCGCTGGCGGTGTTATCGGCGGTGGATTTCACGTTTGAGATCAGTTATACGCTGGAATTTCGCGATCCGGGCACGTTTGTAAAGACAAGGATATTACACCAGTTGACGACCGGGAAACTGGGTGATCCTCAGTTTGAGGAGATGTTTGCGGGCCAGTTTAATGAGATCGTTTTTGAGCTCTCGAAAGGAGCCCAAGTGGAAGCGGTGATCGATGCGGTGGAAGAATTGGATGGGGCGGGAGGACTGAGGGTGAATTACCCGTCTGACTACCGAGAATGCACGCTAACGGTTGAGGGGGTTGAGGCGGAGGTGGTCTGCGATGGGGCGTCGCTCCTGATGCGATTTCCGCGGGCGGGCGGGCCGATGGAATTAGTCGAGGCGTTCGGGGCGGTGCGGCGGGCGTTTTCCCTGAGCAAGAAGACGGCGTTGGCGGGTTTGCTCGGCTAGGGTTTTTCCTCTAGCGACAGACAAGAAGGTTGCGGTTGGCGTTGATCTGTCTCCGTCTTTTTGTATGCGGAACGTAACGGATAGGCGTGGTTTCACTTTGGTCGAAATTATGATCGTGGTGACCATCATCGGAATCTTGGCGACGTTGGCCTTGCCGGCATTTCAGCGCGTGACCTTGAGGACTCGCGGGACGGCGTTTCTGAGTGAGGGACGAGTCTTTTCGGAAGCGTTTATTCGTTATGCGCAGGAGAATGGTGAATTTCCGGCGGCCTCGGGGAGAGCCACGTTTCCGGCAGCGATGGCAGGTTACATCAAGGAAGAAAACTGGAATCGAACGACCCCGCTGGGCGGTAATTACTCTTGGGATGATCGACGTCGGGCACGTCGTAGTGGCCACAACGGGGCGATCATGGTGACGCGGGGCACGATGAAGATGCGCGAGATGCGACTGATTGATACTTGGTTGGATGATGGGAATATCCGCTCGGGCAATATCCAGGTGCGGTCCGGAGGATCGACGATTTACTATATGGTGGAGTAAAAGAAAAATACGAAAATGACCTCAAAACTGACTTACTCTTCTCGCGGCCTGAACGAAGATTGCACGAAGGTCGTGCCGGGAGCGACGACGGCGGATCATCCCGTGGAATCAGCTGATTTACGGGGAAGACTGCGAAATTTTGCGGCGATTCCAGCGGTAGAATTCGTGGGCCAAGACGCCCGTATTAGTCTCACGGGAAAGGGGCAGGAATTTGTGGCGAGTAATGAAGGGGGGCAGCTTTTTTTGGTGCAGGCCCCGGCGGCAAAAAACTCGGCGGTGCCGCGTTCGCCAGACGAGATTGTCCAGTTACTGGATGATGAGTTTTCTCCTGCCAGCCCGGAAGTTGAGGAAGAAGTCGTGATAACGACGGGGAAGGCGCGCGATAAGTTTGGCTCGCCGAAACTGTTGATGGGGTTGGTTGCGGTCTGGGCCGTGATCGCGTTTTTCGTGTTGGCTCCAGAGGGACCGGAGGGCGTGACACTGGTCGACGATTCGGCGAGAGAGGCCAACTTTGCGCAGCAAGTTGAAGGGCGTTATGGTGACGCAGGCCCCGAGGGAGAAGGCGTCTTTGTGGTGCAAGATGGACGCTTGAGAGTTTTCCTGACCAGTGCAGACGGGGTGGATGTGGAACCCTCTTTGGATGAAGCGTTCGCCTTTGGGCATCGCGATGGGGAGTTGGTCTTAGTGGTGGAAAACGGCGCGATATTGTCGCGAGACGAGACCGGCGCGTTAACGTTTCAGGACGAAGTTTACCCGAGACTGCCCTAGTTGGGTGGTCGGAAGGCGTTGGTCACCTGCGCAGTTGTCGTATGACGATCCTCGGGAAAGCGACGGGGATCGGTTAGACATTTAAGCGGTAGGATGGAGTTATAGCTCGGTGGTGGTTTCATGCTCATCGGTTCCCCGTCTCTTGCCGGAATGGCTCAATCCTAGTTGCTGGCTGGTGCGTTATTTTAGTGCTGGATAGTGCTGCACTTCTGAGACCCATCGCCTCCGTCGAGAGAATCTCTATGGCCGTGATCCGCGATTGAGATCGCGTATTCAGGTAATGGATCAATTACCGGGCCGTGGGGAATGACACGGAACCATTATTGAGTTCGAATGGTGGACACGGGATGTTTCGAGGTCTCGATGGCGGGTTAATTTTGGCGCGGCATTACTTCCTACTCATTATACCGCGCGGACGTATTTTCTCGAAGGGGATGATAGCGGGGAACCGGTTGCCATTGGTGGAATAGATTCACCGGCAAAGAGACCATCGATCAAACCGAACGGCGGACGACGGAATAGACTATCGCGAGAAACCGAGAGCGAGGGGCCCTTGGCCGGGCGCGGAGACGGCGGTTAAAGGTAATCGTGGGTTGCTGCGCAAGCGTGGCATCGTGAGGTGGGAATGGGGGGGGGAACGCCCACAGTCCGGAGACGGCGAGCGTTGAAAACGACGAGGTCGGATGACCCGAACGGACTATAAACCTTTCGAAATATGAACGTCGCGCTGGGGGAAGGGATGGTGATGCCTTCTTCGTCGAAGCGAATTTTGATGCGTTCTTGCAGGTCGAAAAAGAGGTCCCAGTAGTCTTCGACTTTGACCCAAGGGCGGAAGGCAAAATTGATGCTGCTGTCGCCCATTTCCATGAGGCCGATGGTGGGTTTGGGCTCGGCGAGAATCCGGGGCTCGTGGTCGCGGATCTCTTTGAGATTGCCTTCTCCGCCGCCGGCGACGATGTAGTCGTCGACCTTATACGGCTTGAAGATGATCAGGAGCACGCCTGGGGCAAAATTGGACAAGGAGCCTTGCCGCGCTAAGCCTACTGCCAATCCGGCTGCACCGACGATCGCGACGAATGAGGTGGTTTGTATTCCGATCTGGCTGAGGGACGCGACGACCACGAATACCAGCATGAGGGCGTTGCTCATACCGGTCATGAAGCCCACGAGAGTGGGGTCGACACTTCGCCTTCGTGAGGGTGCGGTCGACCGTGCGGTTGAGGATGCCGGCGACCCAGCGACCAACGATGAAAATTGCGAGGGCTGCAATGACCTTTGAGTCCGTGTTCGGATGCGAGTTCGACGAGTCGTTGCAGGAGTGCTTCAACGACGAGATTGAACACTGATTGGGGCTCTGATGACTCTTCCCATAGGAGGGAGGTAGTTATGGTTACGGGGGATGCATGGAGCGGCGCCGTTTCAGGCCCAGGCTCGCCTGCACGGAAGGCCGAAAGGCTCGATACGGAAAAAGGCGGCGACGAGGTGAAGTAGTCCGTAGTTCGGGGTAGGAATTTACGAGGATGGATGGACAAAAAAAAGCGGCTCTCTAAAGAGCCGCTGGGAGTAAATTGAGATTTAGAACCGAGATTAACCCAGCATTTCAGCGACCATGGCACGCTCGCCGACTAATTCGGCATTGGTGGCGGCGACTTTTTCTTGGGAAAAGGCGTCGCTGAGGTCGTGGTCGGTGATGACTTCGTAGGCTCCGGGAGTGGTGGTGCGCACGGGCATGCCAGCCCAGACGTGGGGATCGAAGCCGTAGTGGCCTTCACTTTTGACACCGACGGAATGGACGGCACCCGGGGTCATAAGATCATGTACGTGATCGACGAGGGCGTTGGCGGCGGAAGCGGCGGAGGAAAGGCCGCGAGCCGCGATGATCGCTGCGCCGCGTTTGCCAACGGTCGAGCAGAACTCGCCTTCGAGGTAGGCTTGATCGCCGATCACGTCAGCGGCCGGGGCGCCGTTGATGGTCGCGTTCTTAAACGCGGGATACATCGAAGGACTATGGTTGCCGTAGATGAAGATATTTTTCACCGCGGTCAGTTCGACCCCGGCTTTTTTGGCCAGTTGAGCTTGAGCACGATTTTGATCGAGTCGGACCATGGCGGTGAAGCGGTCGGCGGTGAGGCGCTTGGCCTTCGACGCGGCGATCATGACGTTGGTGTTGGCGGGGTTGCCGACCACGGCGATGCGAGCGTTTTCGGCGGCGACGCGATCGATGATTTCACCTTGGCCAGTGAAGATGACACCGTTGCCTTTGAGCAAATCGGCGCGTTCCATGCCGGGACCACGGGGGCGGGCTCCGACGAGGAGGGACCAGTTGGCGTCCTTGAAGCCGGTTTCACCGTTGTCGGTGAGCACCATGTCCTTGAGGAGCGGAAATGCGCAGTCGTCGAGTTCCATGGCAACGCCTTCGAGCGCTTTCATGGCCTTTTCGACCGGAATCTCAATTAATTGAAGAATAACCGGTTGGTCTGGGCCGAACATGGCACCAGATGCGATACGGAATAGGAGGGAGTAGCCGATTTGGCCGGCTGCACCTGTGACTGCGACTCGAATGGGAGCTTTCATAAGCGGTATTAATTAAATCCGGAGTTAATCACATCTGGCGGTAGAACGACACGCACGAATTGCGGTTTTCGCCGCGAATTGTGGGAAATCTTGTTTTGAGGAGGAATCTGGGTTCAGCGGTGGCGCAGTAGGATTGCCCAATCCTCACTCGGCGCGGTTGGCGCGGTGCCGAGACTGACGGTGGATCCGCCTGCGACTTGGGTCACTGATCCCCGTTGAAGGACGCCACCGTTGCGGGGATCGAACCATCTCAGATCGTAGATTCCCGCGGTCGCGCTCAGATCGAGTTGAGCGGATCCTCCGTTGGGAAGGTAGACGAGGTAAGTATCGTCAGGTTTCGCTAGAACGTAGTCGTTGTCGTCGGCGACGAGATCGTTGGCGGCGGTCATATCCTCGAAGGGCACGTGGCGATCGAAAAACTCGAGAGCGATGTGGTTTTGTCGCCACATCGATTGGCGGACGCGGAGATCTTCACTACTGAGATCGCTGGTCGGGGCGTTGTTTTGCCAACCGGCATACCATTCTACGCCGGAGCCGCCGGCCATGAAGACACCCCAGAGCACCTCTTTGCGGGGGACCGCGCGCGTCGGATCTTCATCATCGGGCCGGAGCCCGAATTCCCAGCCGAGAGGCTCGGACATACTCACGAGCCAGGGACGGTTGGCGGCGACGGACATTTTTAGATGTTCGATGACGATGTGGTTGTAGTCGTCGTGACGTTGTAGCGCGGGGCCTTCAAATGAGGTAAAGCCGGCGAGGGCGGGGTAGATTTCGACGATCAGAATTTCGTGAATCTTAATGGGGTGATCGTAGGGATCTAGATCGCGGATGTATTGGCAGAAGGCTTTTTGTTGCGCGGTGGTGATGCCGACGCCGACCTCGCCGCCTTTTTCATCGGTCCAGCCGGTTTCTTCGCCGAGGTCCCAGGAGAGGGCAAGGTGATGACCGAAGCGGGCGATGAGTTCTCGGTAGTAGAGTTTGCGGGTATCGGCGAATGGGGCGCCGCCGTCCTCGATTTCGAAGAGGCTCTCGTTTTCCGTTTCGGTGACGAGCATGTGAATATGCACGCCTTGGCGTTGGAGATGGGAAAAAACCCACTCCCATTGAGCGAGTTTACTCACGTCGAATGCGTCGCGAGTTTCCGGATTGGTCCAAGGCCAGACATCGCTGCCGTCTCCGGCGTAGGTGAAGGGCATGAGGTAGATAGAATTGAGCCCTTGATCGCCGAGGTAGTTGGCGAGGCCGATAATTCCTTTGGCGTCGTCGCCGTCTTCGTCGGTCCAGTCTGGGTCGCCGGGCCGCCAATCGCCGCGGTGGGGGCCGAAATGGTGGAGTTGGTCCTCCCCGAGGGAAGGGAATTCGGGAGTTTGGGCGAAGTCGTAGGTGCCATCAAAGCCGTCGAAGGCTAAGAAGTTTTCAGGGCTTCCCGCCCCGCCCATGAGGAAATAACGGCCGGAGCCTTGGAATTGTTGGTGATGTTTTCCGACGTAGGCTAGCCGGCCGTGTCCGCGAAAATCGGCGGATTGTGGGGGAATAGGTGAGGGCGAAATATCGAATGATCCGGTGGCACCAGCGAGGGGGAATGGTTTGCTTTGGGACGGGTCGATGGCAGCGCGAGGACCCGAAACGAATTCGGCCCGGTAGTCCCAGTCACCGGGACGGTCGGGGGTAAACCTGACGCGCCATTTATCTCCGGAGGTGGCGTGGGTTTGGCCGGCTTCTCCGTCGGCAGCGAAGAAACCGGGAACGCGGTAGTGATGCTCGCCCTGACTGAAGGTGACGGTGAGGCGGTGGTCCCAGAACGTTGACGCGTCCGCTTCGCTTGCGATGGGACCCTCAAAGGTGACGGTGAGGGTGTGCCACACCGCGCGTTCGCCGGTGACCGTTGCGGCTTGAAGAGATAGAGTTGAGCCAATCAGCGCGAGAACGAGTCCCGCCGCGTTGATGAGATAAAAGGGGAGGGCTCGGGGTGAACGTATCATGGTAACTCGTTAAGCCTGAAGGGATCCGCTCCGAAGGGATAAACCGGAATCCCAACACGTTAACTATGACTAGGCAAATCGGGGGGACAGGGCAGTGTAGGTATCGCGGATCAGCTTTTCGGTGGTTGGCCAATCGATGCATCCATCGGTGATTGAGACGCCGTATTTCAGGTCTGACTTGGGTTGAGGAAAGGGTTGGGTTCCCGCCGCGAGATTGCTTTCGATCATGGCGCCGATAATCGATTCGTCGCCGGCGGTAATCTGTTGGAGCACGGCAGACAAAACTTCGGGTTGTAGCTCGGGTTTTTTGGCGGAATTGGCGTGGGAGCAATCGACCAAAATGGAGGGGAATAGTCCCGCCTTTTTCAGCGCACTTGTGGTAGTGGCAATGTCCTCGGGGGAGTAGTTCGGTCCGGAGGATCCTCCGCGCAAAACGATATGGCAGTTGAGATTTCCAGCCGTGGCCACCGCAGAGGCTTGTCCATCGATGTTGACGCCGAGGAACGTCTGAGGTTGGGCCGCGGCTTTGATGGCATTGACCGCCGAACCAAGGGTGCCATCGGTGCCATTTTTAAATCCGAGGGGCATGGAAAGTCCCGACGCCATCTGCCGGTGGGTTTGGGATTCCGTGGTTCGAGCTCCGATAGCGGACCAACTGATGAGATCGGAAATGTATTGAGGGGTGATCGGGTCGAGGAGCTCTGTCGCCGTGGGGAGGCCCAAGTCTAATACCTCGCGGAGGAACTTTCGGGCGGTGCGCAGTCCGGTCGCGATGTCATTGGTCCCATCAAGGTGCGGATCCATGATCAGGCCTTTCCAGCCGACGGTCGTGCGGGGTTTTTCGAAATAAACCCTCATAACGATCATGATGCGGTCGGAGACCTCGGCGGCGAGCTTGGCCAAGCGTTTCGCGTAGTCGCGGCCGGCATCTAGATCATGGATCGAGCAGGGGCCCACGATCAATAGGAAGCGTTTGTCCTCGGTGAAAATGACGCGATGGATATCCTCACGGGACCGGGTGATAAACTCGGCTTGAGCGGCAGATTTTGGAAGTTCCTCGAATAGCTGAGCAGGGGAAGGGAGCTGGCTAGTTGAGAGGACATTGATATCAGACGTGCGTTGCATGAACCGACCACGTTGAAGTAATTGCGCCGTGGTGGGCAAGGCTAGGCACACGTTCTGAACGAGTGAGGCGCGGGACCGAGACAAAGCCGGGGTCCTCCCGCTTTGCAGGCTCTTGTTGGCCGAGTTCAACCGCGACTCAGACTGTTGCACCCTCGTCGTTTTGACGGGTGGGCGGGACTCTCGTCGAAGCATTATGGCCGAGCCGATAAACATCCCGACAAATGACGCATTCAGTCCCCATCCCTCTGCGGCATCCCAATTGATCGGGGTTGGCCAGATCATCAGCGGGATTACGGGAATCAGTCCTTGGGCGAGCGCCGTAGTCGAACAACGCGCGCCATGCCAACAGGCTTAAGGTGCGCGAGACAGGCTCCGCGGATTCCGATGGCGAGCACCGAGCCGACGGTAGCCTGGTTAAGCCCCATTGCCCGTCTGCCAGACCATACGCAAGACGGGTGCCGACCAGGAGTATCCAAGCGACCACGAAATCGGCCAAATTCCACGCTACCTCATCGGTGATCTGCATCACTGACCAGAGCAGGAGCAAGATTAACGTCGGACCAAGCAAGACGACGATATGGGTTTGGAGTTTCAAGATGCCGTCAGTGTTTACCCGGAGGATGAAGCGTTGATGAAGCCACCGTGAAATCGGGATGAATTGATCAGATCGATCATCGGTGGAACCGGTGACTGATTGGGCTTTTTGTTTGGGATCCGGATTTGGACTGCGTGCGCCGATTTGATCCAACCGCCTCAACACGGTGGCGAAAAGGAGCTTTGCTACAGAAGGTGGCAGGCGCTGCACAACTCAGTTTGGCCGGTGGAGGAGTGATGAGGACATTCTCTTTGTGCGCGGCAATGGCCGCTCCATTTGCCCGCTCTATGTCATGGGTTACGGCCGCTACCCGGTATCCGCAGATGTCGGCTCCACCGCGACCAAACGGGTCGTTCGCGACGTGAGCGGCGCCCTACCAGAGGTGACAGAAGAAACTCAGCTCCAGGCCAGGGCCGCCCTCACGGGACCGAGCCGGCCCGATTTCATCGCCCGGATTCGGACTGAGGTGCGTCCCGGAGCCCGTGTCACCCGCAAGCACGTCGAATGACATGCGCTCCTTCCGGATTTTTCTTACTAGTCTGGTCGCTGGTGCATCACTACCGGCGTATGAGCTGCTGACCGATCCCAGCGGCATCGCCATCAAATGGTATGACAGCCCGGTGGCAATCGAGGTCGGCTTGTCCAGCACCCGTAACCTGAGTGACGGCCAAAGTCAGGCGAGCGCCGTGATCGAAGCCATGGAATTGTGGAACGCCCAATTGGCTACGATTCAACTCCACGGCACCGTGACTGGGGTCAGCGGTATTTCGGAGCAAAACGATCGCAACGAGATCGTCATGAGCAATCAGGTTAACGGAGAGGATTTCCGCAGGGGACCCTTGCCATCACCTTGCTCAGGGACGGACTAGGAGATAGTATAACTGAGGTCGATATTGTTTTCAATTCGACCTTTACGTGGGATTACTACCGGGGCGCGCTCAGGCCGCCGCCCGACGCGGACACTCGGCGTGTCGCCATCCATGAGCTCGGGCACTTGTTGGGGCTGGGACATCCTGATCAGGTTGGGCAGAGCGTCACCGCCATCGTGAACAGCGGCGGTGGAGGCGTGGACGACCTGCGTGCCGATGACATCGCAGGAGGGCAACGACTCTATGGCGCGCCGGGTTATGTTCCGCCCAACGACTCATTCGCCAATGCCACGAAAATAGGCTCCTCGATTGTTTCCCTCCATACCACCGAAGGGACTAATATCGCGGCGAGCCGCGAGCCTAACGAGCCCGCGCATGCCGAGGTAGCCGCCGGCCACTCGGTATGGTGGAAGTGGACGGCCACTGAAGCGATCCGCCTCAAGGTCGACGCGTACGGCAGCAACTTCGACTCCGTGCTCGCGGTCTACACGGGATCGTCTCTGCAGTCGTTGAACCTCATTGGTGCGAACGACGACGAGGAGTTGGCCGAGGACAATCCCACTGCGACGCGCAAGCGCAGCAGCTTGGTCGAGTTTAACACCGTAGTCGGCACCGACTACTCTATTGCCGTCGATGGCTGGGGCGATCCAGACCGCCTCACCGCAGGTTCCACCGGGAGTGTCACCCTACGACTCTCGGTCGGTCCTCTCCATACGGCCCCGACGTTTACCCAGCCGCCGCAAAACCGAATCGTGAGTGCCGGTAGCACCGCGATTTTTGATGCCCACTACAATGGCTACCCTGATCCTGTACCTACTTGGCAGTATCTCGCCGTCGGCACGAGCACTTGGAGTGATATCGTAAACAACGACATCTACAGAGTGGGTTGGAGTCTCGGCGGTCGCAGTCAGCTCAGTGTTCGGACTGCTTATAGCATGAACGGGGATCAGTTTCGTTGCGTCGCCACCAATTCGATGGGCTCTGGAACCTCCATGGTAGCCGCTCTTGAGGTCAGTCCCATTCCGCTGCCAACCATCACTGCGCAGTCTGTTAGGGGTGGGTTTCCCCTCGGTGATTGGCTGGCATTTCAGGTCGAAGTCAGTAACCAGGGGGACATCCAATGGTTTCACAATGGGGTGCCGTTGGCGGGAGAAACCCGATCATCGTTAGGCTTTGACTCTTTGCAATTGTCCGATGCGGGCGACTACCATGTCGTCGTTACCAACCCTGGAGGCTCGGTAACTTCAAATACCTCCCATATCACGGTTCTGGCGGCACCTCTCGTGTCTAACTTAGGCACCGCCCGCCGCGTGGTGGCGGCGGAGGCAACTCTCGAGTTTGCCGTCTCCGCCGTTGGCAATGGGACGATCTCCTATCAATGGTTTCATAACGGTCGGGCCTTGCCGGGAGGGACTAGGGCGGCATTGACCCAGCGAATTGAACCCCGTGCGCAATCTGGTGCCTATTGGGTGACTGCCACTGATCAAATAGGCACCCGCCAAGGCGCCCCTTTTTTTCGTGATTTGGGCTCCTCTTCGGACCCGGACCGTTGCTTGGGGATTCGAGTCACAGCTACCCGTAGGCCTGAATGACGTTGTAGCCGCGAGTCTCGACGGGAATGATGGCGGTATTGCTTTGAGGCGCAGCGGCATCGTCAAGACATGGGGTTCTGGAGGCTCGTATCCGAACGAACTGCCTCAGGGGGTGAACGATGTGGTGGCGGTTGCCACGAGTGGGAACGATAAAGTCGTGCTGCGTGCTGACGGAACAATCGTTGGCACGGGAAGATTACATACAGTGCCGACGGGGCTCAACAAAGTGGTGCAAATTACCTGCGGCAGGGATTTTGGGGTGGTACTCCGTTCTGACGGATCAGTGATCACTTGGGACAATGAGGGGATAGCTGGCTTCCACAGGCCTCCTCTCGGCTTGAGTGATGTCGTCGGTATTGCAGCCGGTGGATACCACGTCATGGCCCTAAAGTCCGATGGAACAGTGGTCACTTGGGGCAACTATCGGTCTGGGAGCAGCGTCGATACCTCCCTGTTTGTGCCATCCGATCTGCACGATGTGGCCGCAATTGCGGTGGGGCCTGGACACTCAGTGATCCTTAAAACGGATGGAACCGTGCTTTCGTGGGGATCCCGCTATCAGTCCCTACCGCCCCGCCGGCCAACCTGCGCGATGTGGTGGCTATCGCGGCAGGTCGCGACCACTCGATGGCATTGACCGTTGATGGCACAGTTGTGGCTTGGGGCGGCTCGCTCTACGGTCAGTCGGACGTCCCTGCCGATCTGGCCCCTGCTTTCGCCATTGCTGCTAGCGGAAATAGGTCGCTTGCCTTTGTGGCGGACAACGACTCTTTGTCGAACAACGATTCCGCCGGTTACATCGCGAACCTTTCCGTGCGCAGTGTTGCCGGTTCTGGTGACCAGACGTTGATCATGGGGTTTGTGATCGGTGGTGAAGGTTCGGATCAGGCCGTGCTCGTGCGCGGTATTGGCCCGACGCTGGCAAACTACGGGGTGATCGGATCACTAAACGATCCGCAACTATGGCTGTTCTACAGCGACCAGACCCTGCTTATGGACAATGAAACTTGGGGAGGCACCAATACCCTGCGCGATGTCTTTGCCTCACTCGGAGCGTTTGCGTTGCCTGATTCCTCGCGCGACGCAGCCCTGCTCACCACCCTCCCTACGGGAGCCTACAGCGCCCATGTTACTTCAAGGAATCTCCAATCCGGGCAAGCTTTGGTCGAGCTCTACGACGGCACCAAGTCCGATGTCGCCCGCTTTACCAATGTATCCGCCCGCACGACCGTCGGCACCGGACTTGATGTCCTAATTGCAGGCTTTGTGCTGGTAGGCAACTCGCCAAAGACCCTACTCATTCGCGGGATTGGCCCCACTCTTGCCACTTACGGTCAGTCTGTTGGCGGATCCCCAGATCGCCCTGTTTCAAGGGGATACCACCCTCATTGAGAACGACAATTGGGGAGGCACTGCTACGCTGAAGGAGACGTTCGCCTCACTAGGAGCCTTCCCGCTCAGTCATGACACGAGCAAGGACGCCGCCCTCCTCGTCACGCTCGATCCCGGCGTCTATACCGTGCAGGTCTCAGGGGTGAACAATACAACCGGCATCGCCTTGGTGGAAATTTACGAAGTGCCCTGAACCGGTGCCCCCCACTTTCGCCCGGGAGGGCGAAAGCAAGCGTTGAACCGGGAGGTGGTTGTGGGAGCTCAGGTGATGAGGTGCTGCCACTGGTTCTCGACCGTGGAACGGGCCGCCTGAGGGCGCCGAATCGTTTGTAGTTCACCCCAGACAAGAAGGACCTTGGGCAGAAACGTCCGGCGTCGGGGCGTGCGTCGCATGGACCGACCACGTTGAGCGGGGATTCCTAGAAGGGGCAAGCCCCCGGCATTACCCGTGGACGGGCCTGCCGCTGTGGCTACGCTAGCCAAATTGTCTCTGAGTGATCAGTGCAGCTACGACTACTGATAGGAAATTGGTTTTTAGCTGGCTGATGGAGGGAGCGGGTTTGGTCGAATTCGCTCAGGCTATTTGGTGCTATGCCAACAATTATGCCGGCATAGCCTGAAGCCTTGTCCATTGAGACTTGTTTGGGTATTGTAAATTGCTCTTAGGCACAAAAATCATAGATACCCAATGGCCACTTATCAGCGAAAGACCGGCCGGCGCAAACGCACCGCTCCACGTCCGCTCCCCAACCTAACCGACTGGGGGGAAATCACGACACTTTGTGGTCTGCGACGTCAGGCTGTTCGGTTGAAAAACGGTAGCTGCCGGTTCGTTATCGTTGGTTTGCGCAATAAACAGTCGTTTCGGCGCTTGGCGTTACGAGTGATTTGGGCAAAAAGTTGGCCGGCCACCTACCCCTAAGTGACCGGCCATTTGCTTTCTTAATTACCCCAAAACTCCCGCTAAGCGGGAGAAGATGTAAATCTGATGTCGAAAATCAAACGCAGAGAAAGAGTTTCGTCAACAAAAACTTATCAAAATCTTTCAATAATATACTTAAATGACTAATAAAGAGTTAAATAAAGAAGGCATTCGTTTTGCAATAACTGGACAATGGAGCGAAATTCAGCCGATAACGGTGCTGAAAGTTTGTGGAGAGGATGCGACCGAGTTTCTGCAAGGGCAGTTTTCACAAGATTTATGGAGAGACCAAACCGGGGTGGCGCGTTATGGATTTTGGCTGACTCGAAAAGGGAGAGTGGAGGGTGATTCGACGATCATACGATTGGCGGAGGATTATTGTTTGATCTTTAGTTCAAGTATGACGGCAGCGGCATTGGTCGAGCGGTTTGAAGTCTTCCTGGTCGCGGATGATGTGGAATTGGTGGATGTTTCGACGGATTGGACCGCTTGGCAGGTGATGGGGGCGGAGGTGAGGGGCTGGCTGAAATCGCAGGAAGCGGGAGGAGGGGATTCGAGGTTCGCGTGGGAGGCACCATGGAATTTGGGCAGGGGCAGCGCAGTGATGGTGAGTCGCTCCAAGCCGAAGTGGCCGATTGGTTGGCGCGAGGCAGATCTGCGCGAGTTCGAGGTTGCCCGCATCGGTCTGGGCTGTCCGAAAGTGCCGATGGATCTAGGTCCGGAAGATTTTCCTCAGGAGGGCGGGCTGGAGAGCGCGGGGGTTTCCTTTCGGAAAGGTTGCTACCTCGGGCAAGAGGTCATGGCCCGGATTCAAAACACGGGTCGAGTGAGGCGTCGATTGGTTAGGGTGACGGGGGTGGGGACGGCTCCGGCGACGCCTGATGTCACTGGATTGTGGCAAAGCGGGAAAAAGGTTGGGGTTTTGCGTTCTCGAGTAGATCAGCACGACGGGAGGTGGCTTGGATTGGCGATGGTGAATTTGAGCTCCGCGGATCGTGATCGTTCGATGACAATAGGTGAGACTGGGGGAGATGCGGTGGATTGGTTGACGGGGGAAGATTCTGAAGCGGGAGGTTCTAATGGATGAGCAAATCAAAATTACCGAGATTTTCAAAAAAATGGGCGCAGGGACGAGGCAGGCTGAATCGATGGCGCGACAGCTTATTAAGCGGGCGGATCAGTTGGTTGAGTCTCGGCGTTGTTCTCGCCTCGCGGCCATGGAGTATTTGCTCAGTCTCGCGGTCTCAGGGGCAGAGGGGATAGCGCCTCCGGGATTTGAGGGGACTCATGCAGATGGACAGTCGATGAACGTGAAAGTATCCAAGCCTAACGATACCGTTGACGCTTCTAGGGGGGCGAATCAACTGCCTGACTCCATGCGAAACCGCGTTGAATGTCTATTTGTGGAGTCTTTTGGTCGCTCACCGAGCGTGGTTTGCCGGGCGCCAGGTCGAGTCGAGTTCGTGGGGAATCATACTGACTATAACGGTGGACCCGTTTTGGGCGCGGCCGTGGATCGAGGTGTTTGGGTGGCGGTGGCTCCGCGCGCGGATGGGTTAAGACGTTTTCGATCCGATCAGTCTGAGGGAGTGGTGGATGTTGAAGATCCGAGTATTCGTCGCGAGGGAGGCTCTAGTTGGGTGAATTACCCATTGGGTGTGCTCGCCGCGTTGAAGGAGTTTGGACTCAGTGCGCCGGAGGGGTTTGATTATGCGGTCTGTGCTGATTTGCCTGTCGGTGCGGGACTAAGTAGTAGTGCGGCGATCGAATTGTCGTCGGGCTTGGCTTTTCTTGGCCTGACCCGTCAGTCGGTCGACCGAGAGACATTGGTTAAAATCGGAAGGCATGCGGAGAATCACTTCGTGGGCGTGCCATGTGGGATTTTGGATCAAGGCGTGTCTGGTTTTGGGCGGAAAAATCAGTTGGTTTATATCGACTGCAGCGGGCCAACATTTGACACGGTGCCCATGCCAGAAGGCGCGGATTTTTGGATCTTCAATACTCACACAAAACACGCGTTGGTGGATGGGCTTTACCTTGCTCGTCACGAGGAGTGTCTGGCTGCCGCCAGAGGATTGAGCGTGTCCCAGCTTGCCCTAGCCAGCGAAGATCTCTTGGAGACGCAAAACACGGTGCTGGGCCCAGTCGAATTGAAACGAGCTCGTCATATCGTGGGTGAAGTCGCTCGGGTTCGAGGGACGATTAGCGCCCTGGCGAAGAATGATCTGGATGAAGTTGGCCGACTTATCACCGCGTCACATCGCAGCTCGCAGACCAATTTCGAAAATAGCACCGCTGAGCTAGATTTCTTGGTCGATCAGTTGGAAGGACTGCCGGGCGTCTACGGCGCACGACTCACGGGAGGCGGGTTTGGGGGCGCGGTCATGGCTCTGACTGATGACAAATTTGATGCCAGTGCAGCGGAGGTTATTAAGTCGGCCTACTTCGCCGAATATGGAGCTCCCTGCGTCGTAGTTCATTTACGAACAGCAGAGGGGGCTGAAGTTGTTTTGGGCCCTCAGTCGACTCTCTCGTGCCGCTAGCGATAGCGCATTTCGGGCATGGTATTCTTTTCGACTTCCTCGAGAGTGGTCCAGCCGAGAAGTGCTTTTTTGAGGGCGTCATAGCGCATTGGTCGGTAGCCGGAATTCTGGGCCTCGGCGACGAGCTTGGAAGGTTGGGCGCGAGTGATGATGAGGTCGCGCATATCTTCTGAGACTTCCAAATATTCGTGGACGCCGGTTCGTCCTGAATAGCCGGTGCCGAAACATTTTTTACAGCCTCTGCCTCGATAGAGGGTCACGGTGGTGGCTCCGGGATCTTTGAAGAATGGCTCCAGTTCATTTTTGGAGGCCGTGTAGGTTTCTTTGCAGGCCGAACAAACTCGGCGAACGAGTCGCTGTGACAAGATGCCGACGATGGTCGGGGCGACCATGTGGGCCTCAACACCTAGTTCAAGTAACCGGGTAATCGCTTGAATCGAGTCGTTGGTATGGAGCGAGCTCAGCACCAGGTGACCCGTCAATGCGGCTTCGGTTGCGATTTGAGCGGTCTCCACGTCGCGTATTTCGCCGACTAGCACGACGTCGGGATCTTGACGGAGCACTCCGCGCAGGAGTCGGGCGAAGGTCAGGTCGATGGTGTGGTTAACCTGATGCTGAGTAATCGAGGGGAGGCGAATTTCGACGGGATCTTCCAGCGTGGTGATGTTGATGTCTGGTTTATTGATCTCGGCGAGACAGGAGTAGAGTGTGGTGGTCTTGCCACTGCCGGTCGGCCCACAGCAAAGAATGATGCCGTTGGGGCGGTTAATCGATCGTTTTACGGCCCGTTGGATTGAGTTAGAAAATCCAACGGTCGAAAGTTTGGGCGTCGAATCTTTACCCGGTGCCCCGAGGAGACGGAGGACCGCTTTTTGCCCATAAATAGTCGGCATGGTGGAGGCACGAAATGCGAGTCGCCTTCCTCCCCATTGAATCTCGAACGCCCCGTCCTGAGGGATGCGAGATTGAGAGATATCGAGCCCCCCGAGGACCTTGATCCGCACCACCATCGCATTGTAGATCATTTTTGGGAGCGTGAGTATCTCGGTGAGTCGGCCGTCAATACGCATGCGGATACGGCCTTCGGAGACATCGACCTCGAAGTGAATATCTGATGCTTTTCGTCCGAATGCGGTAAATAGAATACTATTAAAAAGTTCGTTGAATGACTCGCCTTGGAGGAGATCGTCGGCTCGATCGCCGGACTCTAATTCGCGTCCGCCTTCGAGAACGGGGAGGTCATTGCAGGCTTTTTCCAGGGAAGCCGCCAAGGTTTGCTCATTGGTGAAATGAAGATCGATAACCGCAGAAATCTCATCGGGATGGGAGAATACGGGGGAAATGTCGCGGCCGAGTATTTTTTGGAATGAGGCAACTAAACGAGGATTCTCGGGGGTGGCCATTCCCACCGTCGCTGCGCTGGCCAGCGAATTGAGCACGATCGCCTTGGCGATCGTTGCGACTTCGCGGGGGAGTTGATTGCCATCACCAGTGGGGAGCTGAACCTCGAAAGGATTCACGTAGGCCACTCCGAGACTGTCTCCCCAGGCCTGACATGCTTTGGCGTGGGAGATCAGGTGTCGCTCCACGAGGATCTTCATCGCCTCGATAGGTTCGTTGGGATAGCGCTCGGCGAGTTTGTCGACGAGGGTGACTTGATCGGGGAGCGCCCGCCGGAGCCGATCGAAAAAACTGGCAATGGCACTCACGATAGCGGCTTAGTTTCACCGGCGGAAGACCGGGCTCTGCGCTTAAACCTTTTGCTAATATCAGACTGATTGAGAAGGCGATGCGAACCTGCTTCGGGGGAGAAATCGAGCTTCACCTCCTCTTTCATCTTCTCGAGATCATAGCGCACTACCATGTCGTTTATGGACGGCAGTGGAGAGGGCTGGGGGGAGTCACTCATGAACGTTAGTTTCGCTTAAGTCCGGGAAAGTTTTCGAGAACGAGCTGGCACAACTGATCGTTCAATTCGTTCGCCGGAACGTCCTTGCGGAGAAAGAAGTCTGCGCCGTCTTCCACGCATTGCTCGACGATGTATTCATCGGCCGTCGAGGTGAGCATGAAGATAGGGACTTCGTCGGAGATTTTTCTTAGATCTCGTAGCGTCTCGAGTCCGTCTTTGTGGGGCATGTTGATGTCCATGACGACGAAGTCGGGTTTGAAGAGTTTGAATTGGTTAACTGCTTCAAAGCCGTCCGCGGCCTGCACCATGGATTCAAGGCCGAGTTTGCGAAGGACTTGAGAAATAAACCGGCGGAAGTAGAGTTCGTCGTCTACGAGGAGAGCGGTCAGTTTTGAAGGATTTTCGGACATTGAGTATTTTGACGAACGACTCGATTTGGGTTCGGTGGCACGGCAGGAGTCAATCCACCGTTACTCAATAATCTACCTCACTTTGAATCGTTTCAAGCAAGCTCCGCTAAATAAAGGAATTTCAAGAGCCCGGTCGGATTTAAATTCCCTAGTTTAGAGGACGGAGCGCATTTGAAACCCGTTTTAATCTACCAGAGGGAGGCTATGGTGTGGAGGTAGGCTTCAAAATATGGCTTTGCCCAAAGTAAGTAGATGATGGAGGCGATGGCCAGCATCGGTCCGAACGGCACATGGGCCCCGAAGCTGGCGCTGGTTGGTTCTCCGTCTGGGGTTTCGGCGGGCAGCACTTTGGAGGTCTCGTTTTTGAAGATAAGCCGAAAGAGCAAAGCGATAGTGAACCAAACGGTGCCGACTATGGCGCCTCCGAACATGGTGAACAGGGCACCTTGCCAGCCTAAAAATGCGCCGATGAGCCCCATGAGTTTTACGTCGCCAAATCCCATTGCTTCCTTCCTTAAAATAGCCTCGGCCACGAGAGCGATCCATAGAATGAGACCGGAGCCGGTGAAGACTCCGATAACCGAAGTGATTCCTGATTTAATACTCGCGAGTAGGAAGGGCCCCTCTCCTCCGTAGCCCTGAATGGCGGGGATGCAAAAGGAGAGTAAAACGACCAGCACCGTGCCCCAAATACTGATCGAGTCTGGAATGATCATGTGATCCAGATCGATGAATGAAGCGGAGATAAGGAGGGAAATTAAAAGCATGGCCGCGAGAGCCACGGCGGGATCGAGTGTTATCCAGCTGAGCAAAAAGAGGACGGCGGTAAGCGTTTCGACCAGAGGGTAGCGGATCGAGTAAGGTTGCCCGCAGCAGCTCGCCTTACCTCGTAGTAGAATCCAGCTTAGAATCGGGATATTGTGGTGCCATTTGATCGCAGTCCCGCAGGCGCATTGTGAGCCTGGGTACACGATGGATTTACCGGCTGGAATACGGTAAATTACAACGTTGAGGAAGCTTCCAACTATCGCACCGAAAATGAAGACGCTGGCGGGGAAGAACCAAGGAGCGATGGATTCTATCTCGGTGATTGATATGCTCTGGTCCATAGATTTAACCAGCAAGGAGAGAGGCGGTCTCTCCGGTATTTCTGGTAGGGCTCGTGTTAGAACGAAGGATCGGTGGCAATCACGCCGACGACGATGATTTCAATCGGTCCGATGTCACCAGTGAGGCCTAGGTTTTCCCGATATATTTCAGTGATTTCTTGGGTGAGGTAGCCTTGGATGGCGTCGAGTTTTGCTTCGGGTCTGACCTTCAACCGGATCTTGGTGTTTAACCGATCTTTTTTGAATTTTATCGAAGCACTTGCTGAGGCCACGCCTTTGATCTGGCCGCAACATGCTTCCACCAGTCGGTGCAGCGCTCGACGCGAAATAAGCAATTTGCCGGACTCGTTGGAAGCGAGTGGAACCGAAGAGGGCTGGCTGAAGAAAAGCAGATAAACGAGCAGCACGATTCCCCCGCCGAAGATGATGACTTCTAGAGGAGAGCTAAGCCAAATTTCTGTTAGGTTACTCACGAGAGGAGGGGAGACAAAGGGATCAATCTACCGAGACCTGATCAGGCCACAGATCATCTTCGTTGGTTGATTTGTCTCCCGGTAGGCGAACGCCTTCGATGGTCACATCAACCTTGGAAACGTCTTTGCCACTCATTGCCATGATCTGTTTCCGGACATCGAGCTGAACTTCGTAGGCGGTTTGTCCAATTTCCGAGCCGTAGGCGACGACGATTCTCACTTCGATGGCGTATTGACCATCATCGGTTTCATTTACCCGGACGCCGCGGTTGTCGGCCTCTTTTTTAGTGAAAATTTCTCCGATGCCATCGGCAATTCCACCCCCTACGCCAGCAACGCCTTTTACTTGCAGGGCGGCAAGCCGTACGATGCCGGCGATAACGTTGTGGTTGATTCTAATATCCCCTAGATCAGGTTGGTCGTCGAAACGCGGAGGCGTGGGGAACTCTGGAGATTGCATAGTGAATTTAAGATGAAATGATTAAACACTGGAGGCAAGACTGCTGAGCTTTCCCCCGAACATTAGTCTCGTATTGGCCCTTGGGCTGGTCATTCGAACTGATCTGGCGAGGTCCGTTTGAGGAAGTCTTCCATGAAGGCCGTCGTCGCCTTTCCCTCTTGGAAGATGGGATCAGAAAGAATCGCTTTTTGCAGAGGGATGGTCGTTTTAATTCCTCGAATGAGGTATTCGCTCAATGCTCGGTAGGTGCGTTCAAGCGCAATCTTCCGAGTGGAACCATAACCGATGACTTTGCCGATCATTGAGTCGTAATAGGGCGGAATCTGATATCCTGAGTAAACATGACTGTCGACGCGAACACCGTGTCCGCCCGGAGCATAATAGAGTCCGATAGTTCCCGGCGAGGGCATGAAGTTTCGAGCGGGGTCTTCCGCATTGATGCGACACTCTATTGCGTGCCGATTGAATGTGATGTCTTTTTGATCGAACTCTAAATGATCGCCGTTCGCGATCAGGATCTGTTGTTTGATCAGGTCGATACCAGTCACTTCCTCGGTCACCGGATGCTCCACTTGAATCCGGGTATTCATTTCGATGAAGTAGAATTTTCCTTTTGCATCGACCAAGAACTCGATCGTTCCGGCTCCCTCGTAGTCGGCAGCTTTGGTCGCTTTGATGGCGGCTTTCCCCATTGCTTTGCGAAGGGAGGGGTTGGTCATCAAGAAGGGGGACGGCGCTTCTTCGATTAATTTTTGGTGTCTGCGTTGGACGGAGCAGTCGCGCTCACCGAGGTGCACAACTTTACCGTGTGAGTCCGCTAAAATCTGAAATTCGATATGGCGGGGCTTTTCGACGTATTTTTCGATATAAACGGAGCCGTCGCCGAACGCTTTTTCCGCCTCATTGCGAGCGACATGAAATTCTTTGGCGAGCGAGATGTCATTGTGCGCGATGCGCATGCCGCGGCCGCCGCCTCCTGAAACCGCCTTGATGATGACGGGGTAGCCGATTTTCTTGGCTACTCTAATCGCTTCGGATTCGCTTTCGATCACGCCATCCGAGCCAGGAACGATGGGGACGCCGACCTTTTGAACGGTCTCCTTGGCGATTGCCTTATCACCCATCTTGCGAATGGAGGCCGCCTTGGGGCCAATGAATTTTATGTTACACGACTCGCATTGCTCGGCGAAGTCGGCGTTTTCCGAAAGGAAACCGTAGCCCGGGTGAATAGCATCTACATCAGCTATCTCTGCCGCCGCAATTATCCGATCTGCTTTGAGGTAACTTTCATCACTTCGTGGACCGCCGATACAAATTGCCTCATCCGCTAATTGAACGTGAAGGGATTGGACATCGGCTTCGGAATAGACCGCGAGAGTCTTGATACCAAGTTCGCGGCAAGCTCGGACAATGCGAAGGGCTATTTCACCTCGATTGGCGATGAGGATCTTTTGAATCATAGTGGAAGGGGGGAGAGACTAATGAAGGAGGGAGCCGGGCAAGAATCAGAGTGCATCCTGGTTTTGTCGGATGGATTTGAACGCAAGCGTTCTTAAGAGGACTTAACCTTGAATAGCTTCTGGCCGTATTCCACGGGGTCGCCGTCCTCGACTAACGATTCAATGATCGTCCCTTTCACTTCTGACTGAATCTCATTCATGATCTTCATTGCTTCGATAATGCACACGGCCGAGGTTTCGGTCACGGCGGTTCCTATTTCAGCGAATGGCTTGGACTCAGGAGACGGGGATCGATAAAAAGTGCCGACCATGGGGGACTTAATGAAGATGACCCCGATTTCTTCGGCATTATTAGCGTTCGCGGTGGCGTCCTGGGTGGGAGCAGGGGCGGCGGCGGAAATTGCGGAAGGCGCCTCGTGAGTCGCAGGAGCCGAAGCCACAACAAAGGGGGGATTCGAATGGCGGACATGGTTCGACGATCCTGTCCCGCCCCGGCGAATCTTGAGTTTGAAGCCTTCGTCTTCGACGGCGAACTCGCTGAGTTCGGCTCGTTTCATTAGCTCGATAATCTGTTTGATTTGTTTGAGATCCAAAATCGGTCCTAGGTTGAGTTAATAAGGGTTATCTGCAGCGATAGACTGGTTGCAGCGGGCTGTTCAAAAAGAATTCCGTCGAAGGGTGCAATGTCGGAATTGCCTCATTATTTTGCGATTTTCGCGAATAATTGGATAAAAACTCCCAATTATTGGGTAAATTAATCAAATTGGGGTAATCCCCAGACGGGGCGTGAAATCCCGAAATGGATGGATAACCCACTTCTCTAGGAGAGACCACGGGGGTAAGGGGATCGTCGAAATTTCATGGGAACCTAGGAAGCTGAAGATGTTTGTCGACGAAAACGGAGGCTTCGAATGGAGCCGCCACGGATGAAAAATTGTCTTCGTCCCGGGCGGCCCAAGACGACTAGGCCTCCGGCTCACTTCACTTCCAAATGGAGTTCGCGCTTGTGGCTTTGAGGTGATTGCAGGCGACTCCGAGATTTTGGCCAGCGGAGCCGTGGGAGGCAAAACTGGTATCGGCGTTGTCCCGGGTTTCTCTCGGGATGAAGCCGTAGGAGCGGCTAGTGAGGATGGCCTATTCGTCGCAAGATTCTGGGAGAAAATCGAGCGTAGCTGCAACGAAGTCATTTCGGTGGGCGGCGACGACGGGTGGGGCGAAGGATTTGCTTGGGGGTGGTGGGGCAGCCGAAGACGTCCTCGGGCGCGGAGGATTCGCGTATGAGGACGGATGTGGGGTTTGCGGAAGGTGCGTCCGAGATGGGAGGTGCGGAATCGCGCTGGAATGTTCATGCTCGGACTGAGTGCATTTCCGGTCACCTTGCTTGTGGTTGATGGGGCATCTTTGGCAATGAGCATGAGCCAGCCGTCGGCGAGGCGGGAAGATGTGGTGATGGCTACCTTGCCCATCGAGCGCATGCTGGGGGAGCGTCTTGACCGAAGGGTTCAGGTCTCTCAATCTCGATGGGTGGACTGCTGGGGGCGTGATCCTAAATGGCTTTGATCGTCTAGAATCATCTCCGAGACCTAGACCCTAGACCCCTTAAAAGGCTGGGCCGAAGACAATGCTTTCGCGGCTAAGCCGACGGTGCGGGGGGGGCGGTGGTTGATTTGGCCGAATAGATGCTGGAAGTTTAGGGCAATTTGAACCTCTAATTCCGCCAGCGGTATTCCTCGCAAAGCAGCGAGATTTTCGTAGGCAGCGCCGATGTTGGCGGGATGGTTTAAGGCCTCTGCACGGAGAGGAATCGGGAGGGTAAAGTGGGGTTGTGGCGGTGGCATCGCCGGGGCATCCGTTTCAACTAAAAGACGATCCAGTGGAACGGCCTGGAAGGCGCGCCGGGCGCGAGTCCGGCGCGGATCGATATGGGATGTGTTGAAGGAAAAATATGCGCCTTTTTCGGCAAGACCCGGAATCTGCTCCGCCGACCCGCTGTAGGCATGAAGGAGGAATCCGGGGCGAGGAATAGAGGTGTTTCGCAAAATCTTGTCAAGATGAGGCCATGCCTGGATACAATGGATTGAGGCGGGGCGATCGTGATTGGCCGCCCATCTAAGTTGCCAGGCGCAAACCTCGATTTGCTCTTCGATGGGGGCGACGCGCAGGGTGTCGAAAGGGGGGGCGGCTTGTCGCGCTGGCTTCAGGATTAGGGAGTCGAGGCCGATTTCTCCGACGGCGGCGTGGGGGTGGGCGCAGAGCGTTTGGTGGAAGATTGATTGCCAGTTGGCGGGGCGAATTCCGACGTCCCACGGGTGAATGCCATAGCTGGGAACGATCCACGGGTGGCGCTGGGCGAGAGCCGTAACGGCGTTCCAGTCATCGAGGGGGTGGGTGCCGTTTACGACTGCACCACCGAGGTTTATAGCGATGAGATCGGCGAGGATCTGATCAAGGTGAGGGGCGAATTCTTCGAATTGGAGGTGATTATGGGCGTCGAAGAACATGGGACGAGGGAAGGTATTTAGGCCCAGCTGGCGGCGAGGGCGGTGATCCGCTGACGAACGGAGTTTAGGCCGTTTTGGCGGGTGGGGGTTAGATCCCGCCAGACTTCCAGTTCTTGAAGTAGAAAAGGTTCAGTCGCGATCACATCGGCGATATCGGCGCCGTGGTAAGCATTGGCCAACAGCACGACTAGGCCGCGGACGAGGGGGGAATCGCAATCGGCGCGGAATTGGCATTGGCGGTCCCGATAGTCCCCGATCAGCCAGACACGAGAAGTGCAGCCGGGCACGAGGTTTTGTTCGTTGCGCTGCCCGTCGGGCAAGTGGGGGAGGTGTCGAGCGGCGTCGACGATCGCGCCGAGGCGTTCTTGGCGATTTTCGATGAAATCGTAATCTGCGATGATCTCTTTTTGCCGGGAAGTGACGGACATAGTTTAGAAATGATGGATCGGGAATTGAGGACCAGAAAAAGAGGGTAGCGGTCGGGGATTAGGCAGGCAAATGGTTTGCGCATCATTGATCGGAGCGATCTAACGCACCGTTCTGTTGGGGTGGGACTTGCATCAGGATCGGCGAGGTAGCAAAGTGTTTCTACGATGTGTGCACGACTTGGTGCGGTGATTATTATTGGGCTATGCTTATCGTTTCGGGCTTCATTTGGAGCCGACGGAGACGGAGTCGGCTTGTCTGCGCCCTTGCTGGGAGAAGGCGAGGGGCGGAGTGAGCGGTCGAGCCTAGTCGAGCGAGAACGTTCGGCCCGCAGGGCTTTGGAGATGGGATTTCCCTCCGTGGCGGAACCGCTTTACGCAAAACTGGTGGATGAGACTCCGGCGGGGCAGGGCCGGGATAGGCTGATTTTGGCTTGGACGGTCGCCTTGCTCGAGGGGGAGCGCTTGGATGATGTTTTGGAAGCACTGCAAGGGTTGGAGAACCGGATCCGGCCCGAAGTGGATCTAAGACTCGCCTTGGTGGCCATGCGTCGAGGAGATGTGGAAACGGCGGAAGTGCATTTGGCCAAGGTTACGGTGTCGACTTTGCCGGCTTCGGAACGGTCCTGGTTTCATTATCTGGTCGGTCTGATTGCGGAAGCTAAAAACGAACTGCAGATGGCGCGAAGGGCGTTTGAAAGTGCGGGGAGGGAGGCGACGTCAAGCCTGCAACGGGCGCGGTTCGAATTGGCTGATTTGGAAGCCAGTTGGCGCGTGGCGAACCCCACCGAGGCGCAGGCGCAACGGCTCTTGAGGCTGGTGCAGGATCAAATGGGAGAGCGAGTGGGCTATGATGCGGTGAAGCGCTATGCGGCGGTCTTGGCTTCACTGGGGCGGACAACGGAAGCGGTCTCGTTTTTGCAGAATCAGTTGTTGGCGCTGCCTCCAGCGGAGCGAGACGTGCTAGATGATTACCGACTACTGCTGGGGTTGATCTCGGGAGCGGAGTCGGGCCTCGGCCGGACGGTCCTCACCCAGTTGCTAAGGGATGGGTCGGACCGGGGGAAACAGCGAATCGGACTGCGAGTGTTGGCGAGAGATTCAAAGCAGGAGCAGATGCGCATCGAGCTGCGTAATGAGTTAACCGATTTGTTGGGGCGGGATCCGCCTCACCCGATCGAGCAGGATTTGCTCCTTTATCGGGCACAGTTGGCTCCGAGCGAAGAGGCGGCAACGCGAGATGCGCTGGCGTTGCTGGAGCGGTTTCCGGCTTCCGATCTACGCTCGGCGGCTTTGGGTATTTTGGTCAGTGCGGCGTGGAGTGAGGGTCGCTTTCGCGCGGCCGCCGGATACGCGACGCAGGCTCGGCAGGAATTAGCTTCGAATACGGGAGAGGCGAGGGCGCAGTTGGGGGTCTTGCAGGCGGAGGCGTTTTTCCGCGGAGGCGACTTTAGAAGTGCGGCCGATGCCTATGCCGCGGCGTTGGATGAGTTGCCGACGGGGGTGGCCTCGGGGGATTTGGTTTTCCAAGAAATATTGGCGCGAATCGAGGATGATCAACTCACGGTAGCGGCCGATCGAATCGACGCGCTGGCGGGTGATCCGCGTCTTGACGTCGTCAATCGTTGGCAGGCGGAGTGGAACCTGGCGAGGGCACTGCAAGCCGCCGAGCGGGGAGAAGAAGCGTATGCCAGGGTAGATCGAATTATGGCGGAAGACGGGGCGAATGCGCAGCTACCCACGGATTTGGCGGTGCGGATTGCGTGGTTGCAGGCGAGGCTTGCGCTGGAAGCGGGAGAACCGACTCGAACACTTGAGCAGGCCCCGCGACTGCGAGCGCGTCTCGCGCAGGTCAATCAGGAGCTGGCGATCCAGATTGATGCTTCGCTGGGACTACTGGAAGCGGAAGGTCTTTTCGCACTGGAGCGTAGTGACGAGGCGCTGGCGCGGCTTTCGGCCTTGCGAGCGGAGCACGTGAACTCAGATGCCGCCGTCTATTCATTTATTGAGGAGGCGAATTTTCAGGCGGGGCAGGGGCAGTTGGTCAAGGCGCAGGAACTGTTGACGTTGTTGGTGACCAATTATCCCGCCCATCGGTATGCTCCCTTTGCGCTTTATCAATCTGCACTCATGGCGGAGGGCCGACGCGAGGATGTCTATCTGAGGGAAGCCATCGGAAAGATCGAGCAGCTCGTTACAACTTATCCTCAAAGTAATTTGGTCTTCTATGCGCGTTTTAAGCAGGGTGATTTACTCCGAAAGATTGGCGAATGGAGTTTAGCCCGCCAAACCTACGAATCGATTATCAATGCCTTCCCGCAGCACGAAGACTTGCTCGCGGTGCAGATGGCACTGGCGGATACCCTCGCGGCTCAAGCGGGCGGTAATAGTTCTTTACACGATAGTGCAGCCGCGATCTACGAGCGTTTACGCGACCTCGCGGATGCTCCGGCGGAATTGCGAATCGAAGCGGGATTAAAGGCCGGTAATGCGCTCGTGCGGTCGGAGGCGATGGAGCGAGCGACCGAAACCTGGTGGCAGGTGATTGATGCATTTTTACTCTCCGAGGAGGGAGATCCGGACTTGGGGGTTCGAGGGCGATATTGGTTGGCGCGAATTTTAGCGAAGTTGGGCGAGACGCTGGAGCGTCAGCAAAAACTTGATGAAGCCCGGAATGCTTATGAGCTGATTAGAGATCGGGGGCTGCCGCAGGGGAAATGGGCGGAGGCTCAGTTACTGAGGCTAGGGGTGAAGCCGCTGGTGCCGGAAGAGTCGGATCGTTGACGTCAAAGGCAGCATTGAATCAAAAGTAGGCTCACATGACCGATTTCGACTTAAGTCTCATTACGCAGGGCGGACCAATGATCGTGGTTTTGGGGGTGATGGCGGTGGTCGGAATCGTGCTTTTCGTGGAAAGGACGCTTTTTCTACATCGAGGTCAGATCCGCTCTACCCCGTTCGTGGATGGGATTAAAAACATCTTGGAAAAGCGGCGGGTAATTGAGGCCTTGACGGTCTGTGAGGAGACCCCGGGACCGGTCGCCGCCGTGGTGAAGGCGGCCTTACTTCACGTCCGAGAAGACGAAGTAAAGATGCGATTTGCCGTGCAGGAGGCGGGAATTGTGGAGATTCCGGCGCTAGAACGCCGGTTGGGTTCTATTGCTGCCATCGCCCAAGTCGCCCCGCTGGTGGGCCTACTTGGCACCGTCTTGGGCATGGCGAGCACGTTCCACGCGTTCATGGCGGGTGGAGCTGAGTATGCGACAGCTCGCGCGTTGTCTGACGGTATGTGGCAAGCGTTACTCGTGACGATAGGAAGTTTGACAATCGCGATTCCCGCTCACTTGGGGCATCATTTTTTGCGGGGGAGGGTGCGTTCGATCGTGCGTGACGTGGAGTGGGCCGGTAACGAAATTATGCGATTCCTGCAGGTGGATTATCCCCACGATGATGTTGGTCAGGACGTATCCCCCGAAGCGACTGGGGCTAAGATCGACTTGGGAAGTGAGGAGTCATGATCACTCGGCCGCTGAATTTATCTTCCCATTTACAACCGCCGCCTCGGTTCATGGACGGAGTTTTTTACGCTAATGTGGTCCTGCTTGGGCTGTTTTTTGCGGTGTTTGGCTCAAGATTTATTTTGTCGCCCGGAGTCGATCTGGGGCGGGCTGATTTCGGGATCGCCTCTTCGGACGCGGCGTTAGCAGGCGCGGTGTCTACTTCGGTAGTTATTAGTATATTGGGGCCCGAAATGGTCTTTACCGACGCGGGACGGATGAGTTACGCGGAGCTGGCGATCTGGTTGCCAACCCAAGTTCAGGCAGGAGGAGACGGGCAACCTCGTCTATTGGTGAGAGCTTCTGCTGGAGTCACGGCCCGCGATCTCATGCGACTGTCCGACGCGGCGTTGGCCGCTGGGTTTGCGGGAGTGCAGCTTGCGTTGGAGCCAAGTCAACAGAGTGATTTCTCGTTAAACCACTAATAACGTGAAGGTTGCAGATAATTTATTTTGGAAAGCCGGAGCCATCGCTTTAGCGACCTCGCTTGTCGTGGGAGGGCTAGGATTGGTGCGACTGCCGGAAGCGAGATCCCGAGTCGGTCTTTTAGACTCAAAACCGGCGCGAGTCGGTATTGCTGAGCTATCTGAGCAAGCTAATGGCGGATTGGCGCAGTCGGAGCTGATCCTCCAGGATCCCACGCCGCTATTCCTTCCCACCGAATATAACAGCGGACGAGTGGTGGCAGCCATGACGGCCGAGCGATCGCCCGGACCGTCTTTTGGATCGATTCCTGCAAAGATGCTGTTTGGTGATTCCGATATTGGCTTAGATCTGCCGGAAGCCGTGGCGATTCCTGATCGGGCTCTCGAGTTAGTGGTGAAATCGGAACCACAGGTGGATTTGACGGAGCTCGCCCGAAGAACCAACGACATTGGTCGGCTGCCCGAGCGCGAAGGGTATTTACAAGTGCTATCGATGTCGACTGGCGCAGCGTTGTGGTCGCAGCAAGTCACGGTGGGATCCTGGGAATTTGACCTAGAGGCCCCGTGGGAATTTATTTTAGCCGTGAATCAAATGGGTTCTATCAGTTTTCCGGCGGTAGTAGATGCGGGTGAAGGTGCGTTGATTGACATCACCCAGATCACCGATGTACTTCGGAAAAAACACCTAGGTGCGAGATTAGAACCCGGAATCTATCGGATCTTATTGGGACCATGAAAATTAAGATTACCTTAAAAATAGCTATTGACGGTGATTTTTGTGCTGTCCACGTTCTCCACTCTTTTCTCGTCTTCTGACGGAGTTTCGTAGCGCCCAGATAGCTCAGTTGGTAGAGCACGTCCTTGGTAAGGACGAGGTCACCGGTTCGAGTCCGGCTCTGGGCTCCACGAAAATATAGTCTCAAACAATAACATCCTAAAACATAACAATCCAAATGGCTAAAGGCACATTCCAGCGCACTAAACCGCATGTTAACGTCGGCACGATCGGCCACGTCGATCACGGTAAAACCACCACCACAACGGCAATTTTGAAGGTCCAGGCCGAAAAAGGCTTAGCGGTCTTTAAGTCCTATGCGGACATCGCTAAAGGCGGCACTGTCCGTGACGCCTCCAAGATCGTGACCATTTCGGTAGCCCACGTTGAGTATGAGACGGCCAATCGCCACTATGCCCACGTTGATTGCCCAGGTCACGCCGACTTCGTGAAGAACATGATCACTGGTGCTGCCCAAATGGACGGCGCCATCTTGGTTGTTTCTGCTTCTGACGGTCCTATGCCGCAAACTCGTGAGCACATCCTCCTCGCCCGTCAGGTTGGCGTACCGAAGATCGTGGTTTGGCTCAACAAGGTTGATCTCATCGACGATCCTGAGCTGCTCGAACTCGTTGACATGGAAGTGCGTGAGCTTCTTACCAAATACAAGTTTGACGGCGACAATGCGACCATCGTGCAAGGTTCCGCTACCGCTGCGCTCGACCTGAAGCCAGAGGGCATCGAAGCGATCGGCAATTTGATGGATGCTATTGACTCCGAGATTCCAGAGCCAGAGCGCGAAACGGATAAGCCTTTCCTGATGTCCATTGAGGATGTGTTTTCGATCACTGGTCGTGGCACTGTTGCCACCGGTCGTATCGAACGTGGTGTGATCAAGCTCAATGCGAATGTTGAGATCGTTGGTATCAAAGACACCTCCGTAACGGTTGTCACTGGTATCGAAATGTTCCGCAAGCTGCTCGATAGCGGCCAAGCTGGTGACAACGTTGGTCTCCTCCTCCGTGGTGTAGACAAAGAGGGCATCGAGCGTGGTCAAGTGCTCGCAGCTCCCAAGTCAATCACTCCTCACAAGAAAGCTAAGGCTGAAATCTACGTCCTCGGTAAGGACGAAGGTGGACGTCACACGCCTTTCTTCAACGGCTACCGTCCTCAATTCTACTTCCGCACGACCGACGTCACTGGCGTTGTCACGTTGCCTGAGGGTGTCGAGATGGTGATGCCTGGTGATAATCTGTCCGTCGAAATCGAGCTGATTTACCCGATAGCGATGGAGAACACTCAGCGCTTCGCAATTCGCGAAGGTGGCCGCACCGTCGGTGCCGGTCGTATCGTCGAGATCACTGAATAAAATCATTCTGTTCGATTTAACGACCGCCGAGGCCTCAATGAGGGGTCTCGGCTGTGTCGTCTAGAGAATAATCAACTTATAGGCGTGTAGCTCAATTGGTAGAGTAACGGTCTCCAAAACCGTCGGTTGTGGGTTCGACTCCCTCCGCGCCTGCCATCCTTAACTTCCTAATGAAAAACCCATTCCGCAGCACCCGTATCTTTTTCGGCGAAATGATTGGCGAGCTTCAAAAAGCTAGCTGGCCCACTCGCACGGAGCTTCGCGATTCGACCATCGTGGTCATCATTGCGGCGATCATTTTGGGAATATTCACCAGTATTAGCGACTTCGCCTTGTATCAGGTAGTCGATCTTCTCACCTCTTGGGTCAGTTAATTATGTCTGATTCCGAAAATACTCCCGTATCTCCTCCGGCTAGCGCTCAATGGTTCGCGCTGCACACGCTCTCTGGTCAAGAGGGCAAAGTTAAGCTTTTCATTGAAAAGTTCAAAAAGGCTGAAGAGCTTGATGACTACATCTTTGAAGTGCTCATGCCGACCGAGATTGTTTCTGAGGTTAAAAATGGCAAGAAGTCGACCAAGACTCGCAAACTTTACCCAGGATACGTTTTCATCAATGTGCGTCTTTACGATGAGCATAATAAGCTGATCAACAAACCTTGGTATTTCGTCAGAGAGACGACCGGAGTGATCAACTTCGTGGGAGGAGCAAATCCATCTCCTCTTCGTCCGGCCGAGGTGGATGAGATCCGCGCTCGCATCGAAGCTGCCAGTGGTAAAGAAGTGCCCAAGATCTCCTACGAGATTGGCGAAAGCGTTAAGATTAACGATGGAGCGTTTGCTAATCTCACCGGTCGGATCGACGAAATCGATCCTGATCGCGGTAAACTTAAAATCTCTGTTTCAATTTTCGGCCGGTTCACCCCGGTCGAGCTCGAATACTGGCAGGTAGAACGTACCACCGACGGCTAATGCCTCGCTTCTTTCTCACCGCCGACGTTCAGCAAGTCCCCACGTCACTCAACACCCGCCAATTCTAAACTTTCCATGGCCAAGAAAATTCAAGGTTACATTCGTCTTCAACTGCCCGCAGGTGCGGCTAATCCCTCTCCTCCCGTCGGCCCTGCCCTCGGTGCCAAAGGCGTCAATATCATGGCGTTTTGTAAGGAGTTTAATGCCAAGACTAAGGATCAAAACGGCATGATTCTGCCGGTGGTGATCACAGTTTTCACCGACAAGTCGTTCACTTTTATCCTGAAGTCTCCTCCGGCGGCCGTGTTGCTCAAAAAGGCAGCTAATATCGCTTCGGGATCTGCTCGTTCAAACGTCGACAAGGTTGGCAAGGTTACGAAAGCTCAGCTTCTTGAGATCTACAACATCAAGAAGAACGACCTGAACACCAAGAACGAGGAGGCCGGTATTAAGATCATCGCTGGCACGGCCCGAAACATGGGGTTGGAAGTCGTCGGTTAATATTCTCTCATCAACCCACTCACCGCGGGAGTCTCTCGAGACGTCTGCACCGCAAGGAGTCACAAATGGAAAAACACAGTAAACGCTACAAATCAGCCCTCTCAGGTGCCAACCTGGCTGAGGACCAATCCCTCGTAGACGCCGTCAAGGTGCTCTCGAATTTTCCGAAGACAAAGTTTGACGAAACGGTCGAACTCTCCATCCGCCTCGCCGTTGATCCGACTCAAGGTGATCAGATGATTCGCGGCACCACACCACTTCCCCACGGATCTGGTAAGAAGGTGCGTGTCTTGGTCTTCACGGATAATGCCGAAGATGCGATTGCTGCAGGTGCAGATCACGCAGGACTGAAAGACATGATGGCGAAGGTCACGGAAGGTTGGCTCGATTTTGACGTCGCGATCGCCACTCCGGACGCGATGAAGACAGTTCGCACGATTGCCCGGGTGCTCGGACCGAAGGGTCTGATGCCTAATCCCAAGAGTGGCACGGTTACGGATGACATTGCTGGCGCGATCAAGGCTGTTAAAGCCGGTCGGGTTGAGTTCAAAATGGACAAATCCGCTAACATCGGCGTTGGTATCGGCAAACGATCATTTACAGCGGAGCAAATTATTGAGAACGCCCAAGTCGTGATCAATGCGATCGGCAAAGCTCGTCCTGCTTCTGTTAAAGGAATTTACATCAAGAACATCACGCTTTCGGCCTCTATGAGCCCAGGTGTTCGCCTCGCATCCAGCGAATACAACCAACTCTAAGGACCCGCCATGAGAGTCGAAAAACAATACCTAGTTGCGGAAGTTGAGTCCCATCTCAAAAAGTCCGATTACGTTATCATCACCAACTACACTGGTGTCACCGTCGATGAGACGGCTGAACTCCGGGCTAAGCTCGATGAGGATGGTGCCGAATTTCACGTCGTAAAAAACAGCTCTCTGCGAGTTGCGGCTCAAGCCATGGGCTTGCCAGATATCGACGAATCTTTGGGTGGCCCGACGGCAATTATTGTCGGCGGCGATAACTCACCCGGAGTCGCTAAGACCGTTACCGAATTCTTCAAATCCACGAAGAAAGTGGAAGTGAAGTCTGCGATTCTCAGCAGCAAGTTGCTCTCCTCGGATGAGGTCAGAGCCCTGGCCGCATTGCCTTCGTTGGATGCTCTCCGGGGCCAGCTCCTCGGATTGCTCAACCAACCT